>ENA-ORXM01001283-ORXM01001283.1-marine-metagenome-genome-assembly--contig:-NODE-1283-length-36051-cov-3.826486_pt1 | contig 36051 bp, 29 predicted proteins | sample MGYA00237867_ERZ511480 | MGnify/ENA primary metagenome ERZ511480 (study PRJEB26309, sample SAMN06266103) | marine metagenome | isolation source: Algal blade | place: United Kingdom:Sidmouth, United... | reverse complement strand
AAAAACCGAAAATGATTATTGCTGGGGCTTCTGCATACTCTAGAGATATTGATTTTGCAAAGTTCAGAGCAATTGCCGATAGCGTTGGTGCGCTTTTATTAGCTGACATTTCTCACCCGGCAGGTCTTATTGCAAAGGGTATTTTGAATGATCCAATTCCGCATTGCCATATAGTAACCACTACTACCCATAAAACATTAAGAGGCCCCCGTGGTGGACTTATATTGATGGGAGAAGATTTTGACAATCCGTTTGGCATCAAATTAAAAAACGGAAATCTTCGTAAGATGTCCGCTTTATTGGATTTGGCTGTTTTTCCAGGAAACCAAGGTGGTCCTTTGGAACACATTATAGCTGCTAAAGCTATTGCTTTTGGAGAAGCACTTTCTGATGATTTTCTTACGTATATGATTCAGGTTAAGAAAAACGCTGCTGCTATGGCTGCTGCTTTTGTTGCTAAAGGTTACAATATTATTTCAGGAGGGACTGATAATCACATGATGCTTATTGATCTCAGAAATAAGGATATTACTGGTAAAGATGCAGAAAAAGTCCTGGTTCAAGCAGATATTACAGCAAACAAAAATATGGTTCCTTTTGATGATAAATCACCATTTGTTACTTCCGGAATTAGATTTGGTACCGCGGCTATAACCACGAGAGGTCTAAAAGAGTCTGATATGTCCGTAATAGTGGATTTGGTAGACGAAGTTCTAACAAATGCAGAAGATGAAGCTAAAATAGAAGCTGTTAAAGATAAAGTTAATGCCTTGATGAAAGGTAGAGAACTTTTTAACGCTTAATATATAATCAATATAATCCCATCCCCCATATACTCAATATTATTGAGTATAAATGGGGGAATTGATTATTTTGGGGAATGGGCAGTTATATTACTGTCAAACACCTCAAAAATTGTCTTGATTTAATGATTAAGCATAAATAGGTCACCGTATTCAATGGTAGAGCTCTTTAAATCATAGATGACCGCATCATCTTCTGACTCAAAATAAAGACCCCAATACTGAAAATAATCTTTTTTGGTATTATTATCAGCTTCTATATTTCTTATAAGAATTTCGTTTTCTTCATTACTTTCTTCTTCAAAAACGGGAACATAGATTTCGTAAGGAGTTTCCGTTAAGCCCTTGCTAAAATGTACATAATGTTCGCATATTTCCGCAATTATATGGTCTAACTGCTCTACTATACTATTATCGTATATTTTATTAACGATTATGGCGGTGTCCTTTAAGAAAAAAGTAAACTCTTCAATATCTACGCTAAACCCACTTGTTTTTACAAGCTTGTTCAGTAATTTTATAAACGAAGTTCTACCTGGCTTGAAGTTTCCCCAAGTACCTTTATTAAAATGAAATAACATTTCAACAAGAGTTATATTACAATTTAGCTCAATAGATAAATTGGTCTTATTATCCTTGTTCATGCAATTTAGAATGGTCGCTTCTGCGAAAAACAACTTCTCTAAGCTGTTGGCAAAAGAATCCAGCCCAACAATTTGTGAATTGGGAGTATAACCGTTTGACGGGTCATTATTAAAACTATCTGAATATAGTGGCATATGTCGGTAGTTATACACTTAATTCCAAAGATAGTTTTCGCTTATGTCAGGGCTATAAAGAAAAACCCCATAAAAACTGGGGTTTTTCTAGGGTTTAAATAATACTTAAATTTAAAAATCTGTAAATCAGATTCTTAAGTGCCATTAATTAGATAAATCCACGCTTTCTAGCCTCTTCTATTAGCGCAAAATCATTTCCACTTTCAACATTGAAAATAACTTTCAACTGCCTTTTTCGGTTTTCAACGGTTGTGCTGGATGCAGCAACTAAAGAAGAGATGTCTTTTGTCTTGGTTCCAATAGATAATTGATAAAGTATTTTTTTATCTCTTTCATCTATTTGGTCCTCATTTGCCATTTTTCTTCGGATAGCCTGTAAAGCCGCTGCTGTATAGTAAGGAGGATTTTCTATTACGGTCCTAACCATATCCTGCAAGGTCTTTTCATCAACTTCGGACTTGACCATATAACCGTCTGGGTTTACGGTTTTAAGAACATTGTTTATATGGTAACTATCGCTAAAAGAAGAGAGAAAAACGACTTTGGACGTGGGAGATATTTTTTTTACCAAAACGCCAAGGTCAACACCGCCTCTTTCTTCCTTGGAGTTATCAGGAAACATCTGAATGTCTAATAATATAATATCATATGGCATGCGTGTTGCAGAGCTTTCTATCTCTGCTTTACCTTCATGGTAACTGGGAGCAATATTAACAGTAACCTTATATTTGTCAAAATCGCATCCTTCAATAGTATATTTATAGCCGAGAACAATCATTTCATGATCATCTACAGCTAGAATTCTAATTAAATTATCCATAATTTTTGATGGGTCCTAGATTTGAAGTTTATAAGTATTATCTAATCAGAAATGTACTCTTTCTGGGGTATTAACGGAACCTCTAGGGAAATGGTCGTTCCTTTTCCAGGAGCACTATCTATAGCATATCTGCCATTAATTTTTTCAATTCTAGAAGAAATGTTTCGCAGTCCTATTCCTTTTTTTCTTGAATTTGTTTTAAAGCCTTTACCGTCATCCGTGATTTTTACCATAAAACCTATGTCGGTTTTACTAAGTTCTACAATTACATTTTTACAATCGGCATGTTTAACACAATTTTGTAAACTTTCTTGAATCATACGATAAACGTTAATCTTAATATTCGCATCAAGCGAATCCCAGTCAAAGGTTTCGTTATAAACAAAGTTATACTCAAATTTACCTGTTTTTTGTACAGTAATTAATAAATCCTTCACAGAGTGTATGAAATTAGGAATGTTCTGATAAGCTGCATGACTAAGTTCATGTGAAATAGAACGAACCTCTTTTTCAACTTCTTGTAATGCATCTATAGCTTTTTTTCTTTCTACAGTAGCTTCCTCTCCAGTTCTTTTGTTGAGCCCGGTGAGTACCATACGGGCACCTAGCATTTTACCTAAAACGCCATCATGAAGTTCTTCGGAAATTCTCTTCTGTTCTATTTTTTTACCTTCCTCTAGTTTTTGTTTTTGGGCTAGCATTAGGTTGAAGATTTCTTGATTTGCCGCTTGCTGTTCCTGTTGAAATCGAAGTTTTTGGTTTTTTGACCGCTGGTCCAAAATTATGTAAGACATAAGCCCTAATAATAATATAGATACAGCAACACCTGTCCACAATTGTTTTTCGCGCTCCAACAATTGGTTTTCGGCTATAAACTCATCAGTTTCAAAGCGTATACGGGCAAATTTATTTCTTGACTTCCGCTCTACTTGTTGAAGACTATCGTTCAGTGCTATATACTGTTGATTATAATAGGATGAGTTTGATGGGTCTATTTTGGATAACATTTGGAGACTCTTCAAAAAACGGTCATTATTACTAGAAATTTTAGAATAACCAAGCGCCATTTTAATTTGTGCTATGGCTTGTACGGAATCTTTCTTACTTAAGTAATAATCTGCAAAACAATAATGGGTTCTAGAGAGGTGTTGTACTTCGCCTAGACTATCCTGAATCTGTATTACTTTTTCAAAAGATGATGAAAAATCCGATTCTGAAAAAATTTTGGATTTACCATAAGTAAGGTTATTCAATGCCAGTGCATAAAGCTTTGGTTGTTTTTTTAGAATATCCTTATTATCTAATACCTGTTGAAAATAAGGAACTGCTTTTTGATAATTGCCCTGATTCAAATAAACAACACCAATATTATTTAAAAGACTTAAGTCCAAAGAGTTATTCTCTTGTATTTTCTTTTGATATTCTAGGGCTTTATTATAGTATTCCAGTGCGCGATCATAATCTTTTAATTCTTTTGTAATCGAGCCAAGATTATTATAACAATTATAAAGTCGCCTATATTTGTTTAAGGGTTTAAGTATTTCAATAGCCTTAATAGTATTTATTTCGCTACCTGTGTAATCCTTAATATCTGCTTGTGCAACTGCCATGTTGTATAGCATTCTAGCAGATTCATATGATTTGTTTAAACTTTCATATATTTTTTGTGCTTCAAAAAAATAGTAATAAGCATTATCTGATTTTGATTTAGCTCGGTAGAAAGCTGCCATATCCCAATTAGATTCGGCAATGGTAACACTATCATTCAGGGCTTTGGCAAGCTGAACAGTTTGTTGGTTTGTCTTAATAAAATTAATTGAATCATTGAGTTGTAAAAACCTTAAGGAAATTTTTGATAACAATTTAATTTTTAAAGAGTCATTTATTATTTCATTGGTTCCTACTAATGCTTTATTTAAATATTCGGTACGGATTTTGGATGAAAGCTCATTATTAGAAGCGCTATCTATTATAGAGAAGATGGAATCTACCTGAATATTGCCTTTATCTGTGTTCTGTTTATTTTTTTGATTGCATGCAATTAAAGCGATAACTGTAATCAAGCAAAAGCTCAGAAATTTAATACTTCTAGAAGTTATGTGTTTTACAGGAAGCATTTGATAAAAATTCAGGTTAAAAAAAAAGCCTTAAAACTTAATTTAAGGCTAATATAATGTATTCTGATTTTATACTAAGAATCTCGGGTATCTGTTGGAACATGGTCACCATCCGTAGAAGAGTCACGGGTATCCGTTGGAACATGGTCTCCATCCGTAGAGGAGTCACGAGTATCCGTTGGAACATGGTCGCCATCCGTAGAGGAGTCTCGGGTATCCGTTGGAACGTGGTCACCGTCCGTAGATGAATCTCGGGTATCCGTAGGAACGTGGTCGCCATCCGTAGATGAATCTCGGGTATCCGTAGGAACGTGGTCACCATCTGTAGAGGCATCTGTATTTACATCATACAAAGCATCTGCTTTACTTTCAGACTCACAAGAAGTCATTACTCCAATACTCATTGCTGCTACTGCGAAAATACTTGCTATTTTTTTCATGCTAAAGTTAAGTTAAGGGGTTATTTGTTACACTGCTAAACTAGTATCATCATGAAACAGATGCCTCAAATGTAAATTTGTAGTAGTAAACGTACGTTATTTGTGAGTATAACTATGTGGTTTGAGAGAATTACTTCAATTAAGGGAGGAAATAGTGTTTTTTGAAAGTAATTTTTTTAAACCATCAATATTTTCCCGATAAGTTTTAGAGAACGGTAATTGCATTTTATTCTGTTTTAACATGCAGTAGGATTTACCATAACTTATACGAGAAACAAAATTGGTATTTACAATGTAGCTTTGATGGATTCTTACAAAGTTTTTGGGCAATTGATTTTCGAAGGTCTTTAACGTCTTATAAGCATTATTTATTGTCCCGTCCTTCATGATGAATTCCGTAGAATTATTATCTGCTTGTAGATACAGAATGTCATCTGTATTAATATATTGAAAATCACGGTAAGACTTTAGGCAAAGTGTTTGCGGCTCTGTTTTTGCAGGTATATGCTTTTTTAGGCGTAGTATGGATTTTCTAATATCAAACTCATTATAGGGCTTTAACCAATAGTCAAAAAAACCATTTTTAATTGCTTGGTATGCGAATTCCTTTCCATTTGAAATACCAATTATAATAGGGAGGTCGTTAATATATTGGTGTAGTTCCATTACCATATGAAAGTGTTCATATGCTTTCTCATTAAGACTAATGAATACTACATCTGGAGAGTACTTTAAAATTAGGTTGGTACTGTCTGAACTGTTCTGTGCTAGACCGGAGCATACAAAATCACCATATTCCTCTAGATAGTGCTGTAGTTGCAAATTAGAGGTTGCATCCGAATCTAATATGGTGTAAGTATATTCCAAGACACGTGATTTTGATGCAAATTAATGACAGTAAGTTACATAGGTATAAAGATATTCCCCACAATAACTGGGGTTTTTATCCATAAAATAAGGATTTTTATCAAATTGGAAGGAAAAAACCTACTTTGTTATGATTTTATTAACAATTTTATAATTTAATATTGAATTTGTAGTCTGATAATCAGTAGTTTGATGTCTACGAAGATAAAGATGGCTGGGAAGGGATGTTTTGATATTTTTTTTCGGAAAAGCTGATAAAATAGCATATAATCCTTTTACTCCTGAGAAGTAAATTCATAGGCTCCTATATCCGGCAGTTCGGTGCGATCCACTCCAAGAATATCTTCCGGCACTTGTATCAAGAAGGACTGGTCTCCCGAGTCTTTGGCTGGGGAATTTGGTTTTAGTCTAAAGTTATCTCGGGATGTATTGATAAAATCCGGATTTTCATTCAGTATGGTATTGTTATACTTCTTGCTATTTTCAAAATCATATAATTCTATAAATTCTGAAGGGATACTTTCGGTGTTTGCGGTAATTAGACAGGAGCTGAAAAGAAAATCATAGGTATTTAGTCCATCTGAACTATGGGAAAGTTCTAAGGCATTATTACCATCAATGATACAATTGTTGAAATCTGCCTTTATTAAATCAACACCAGCAGAGCCATCTGAGTTGGTCGAATCAAAATTATTGATAGTGAGTGCCGCATTTGGCCGATAACCCTCTGTCCAGTAATTGGCAATTGTGGTGTGTGTAAAAGAATAGCTTCCTCCTAAATTGCAGTACAATGAACTATTTCCAGCACTACCTAAAACTAAATTTTCTCCGGTAATCACGGCAGTTTTTCCCCATAGATTAATTCTAGAGCTATTATATATCTGTGAATTTTTTATAGTTAGGGTAGGGGTAACGAAAGGAGGTCCTCCTTGGGCGAAGATGGCTACAGTAGCATTTCTAAGGGTAAGGTGATTTATGGTGTTGTTAATACTGCCGTTGGCAATACGGATACCTTCCCATTGGCCAGATACGTCACTATATTCTGGTTCTAAGCGATCACCTTCAAAAATCACTTCGTTTTCCAATATTCTACTATCTGTACTAAGAGTTCCATTTATGGACAAGGAAGCTTTAGCTTGGACGTAGATACCCGAGTTTTCATGAAAATAAACTCGTGCACCGGCATCTATATTGAGTCTTTGCTGCTCAGGAATTACTGCGAACCCATAGATTACATAAGGCTTATCATTAGTAAATTGTAATTGCTCTGGTTTAAGTTCAAATCCAGGAACTATAATTTCGTTACCATTAGCGTCAGAACCTATTAGAACAGATTCTTTTTGGTCGTCTACACTATTTTTAGGATAGAGAAATATAGCATCTTTTACTAAGGTAACTAAAGGAACTTGCTGGATAGAACTTCCTTTTCCAAACTCTAAAATATCAGTATATAAAAGCTCATTCAGATTTTTATCTAGAATATTCGTTGTAGTCTCTATAAAGATGTAGAGACTATCCTTGGCCATAAGTGGAATATCTGCAAAAGTTTTGCCGGCTACGCCATCTACGTTTAATCTATAAGAACTGGTTTCACCTTGCGCTAAACCTACATATGGAATTGAAATATCTTCTTTACTACGATTATAAACTTTTAAACTATATGTACTACTTCCGATATTTGCAAACACGGTATCTAAAAAAACGGTGTCTCTTGAAAATTCCAAGTTTCCATTACTAGGGGTATACTCAAAATCTTTACGACATGAGCCCGCGCAGATGAGTAGAATAAGTAGCGTTATCAAAATTAAGTATAGCCTCATTTAAATAATATAAATATCTACTCTTCTAATCCTATCCAAAATTTGCATTAATTTTTGTGAAGGACGCAATATTTAGTTTACTGTTGGGTAAAAAATTCCGTAATTTCTTTTGAAATCCTAGTAGGTCTATAGGTTTCCGAATTTAAAAGGCACCACTCTGTGCTTGACTTTAATAACAGCTCGTTGGTCTTCTTATTGTGCATTTCTACGATACGAGTACAAACAGCACCTCTACTTTTTTCAATATACGTTCGCATTTCTATAACATCGTTTAACACCGCTGCGTTTTTATAGGTGATATGATGGGTCATAACCACCCAGATAATTCCATCACGCATTTCTTCCGAGGCGGCATTCATCCAGTGTTCTTTGGAAATATCTTGCATCCACTGCACGTAGCGGACGTTGTTTACGTGGTCAAGCTCATCTAGATCATCTTTTTGAACGGTAATAGTTTTCTGGTAGCTCTGCATTTATTTTTTTCGGATTTTAACCTCGAACATTTTGTCCCATTCTTTTCCAGTAACAAAAAACGTTTTTCTTTCTGGGTGATAAGCAATACCATTGAGTACGTTATCTGTATCGCTCCATGTATCATGATGAGTAACCTTACTGCTCAACCCCCCAAAATTAATTACACCTTCTATGGCTCCGCTATTGGCATCAATAATCATTACACTGGGTTTTTGATAAACATTGGCGTAGATTTTTCCATCAACATATTCCAGTTCGTTGGCACTATCATTAATAGATTTGTTGGTAACCGTTTCTATATGGCCTTCTTCAACTAAAGTCTCTGGGTTTAAAAGCCATATTTTTTCGGTACCATCACTTTTAAATAGTTTTTTACCGTCGTTGGTAAGTCCCCAACCTTCCTTGCTTTCTCCAAATTGAAAATTATCAATTTTATTCATAGTGTCTAGGTCGTAGATAAATCCAACACCACTTCGCCATGTAAGCATGTATATTCTGTTGTTCAGAATAGTGATTCCTTCGCCAAAATATGTCTTATCCAAATCTACCTGATGTAGAACTTCACCGGATTTAAAATCTACCTTTCTTAGTGAAGACCTTCCTTTTTTACCTGTACTTTCATAAAGCGTATCATTATGGAATTCTAGCCCCTGAGTGTATGCCTTATTATCATGTGGGTATTCTTTAATAATCTCATAAGTATAGATTTCTGGAGGATTGGGAGCCAATAACTTTAAGTGTTTGGTAACTTCAACCGAAGCATCTTCGTAAGCCACCTTAGCCTTTAGGATTTTGTCTCCTAAATGTGGCATATTAAGGGATATTTTTCCATTGTTTACAGGCACCTCTTTACCATCTATACTGTAGGTGACACTTTGTATGGTTTTATCCTTTTTGTTTTTAAGTGAAACCGCTACATTTTGATTTTGCTGAAAGCTCTTACTGTTTCCTTCTAATTGGATTTCGAATAAAGAAGAAGGTGCATTTTCGCCTCCACAGGCCATAAATAGCATTAAAAAAAGACAGATAGGGAAAAACTTTAAAATTGTCATTGCAGAATCACTTTTGGTTATGCCTGATTTACAGGTGTTTTTAGATGCACAAAAATAACGAACTCAAAACAAATTGTTGATATAAAAATTAGAATGTAAAACGATTGTGAAAGAAACAAAAGATTGTATATTTGCAGTCGGCAAGTCCTACACGACCAGCTCCTGTAGAATCCCCCAGGGTGGGAACGCAGCAAGGGTATATGGTTGTAGCGGTGCGATGTAGGTAGCTTGCCGATTTTTTTTAACCTTCGATTCTTCAACAAGAGGGCATTTTTCTTTCAATCATTCTTCAGTGTTTAATTTCTTTTCTACTACACTATATTATTGTTATTTTGCAATCTTATGGAACAAAAGGTAGTATTGATCACCGGCGGGTCTTCGGGCATAGGAAAATCTATTGGTTTGTATCTTAAATCTAAAGGATTCAAGGTATATGGAACCACAAGAAATTTAGATAAACATCAATATTTTGAAGTTTTTGATTTATTACAACTCAACGTTTCCGATAATGAAAGTATTGTTTCTGCTGTTGATCAAATCATAGCAAAAGAAGGAAAGCTGGATGTGCTGGTAAACAACGCGGGAGTGGGTATTACTGGTCCTATAGAAGAAACACCTACCGAAGAAGTTCATAAAGCTTTTGATACCAATGTGTATGGACCTCTTAGGGTAGCACAGGCCGTATTGCCGCAAATGCGAAAGCAGAATGGGGGAGTGATTATCAATATTACCTCTATAGCCGGTTATATGGGACTTCCATATAGGGGAGTGTATTCAGCAACTAAGGGTGCACTTTCTATTCTTACCGAAGCTTTGCGTATGGAAACCAAAAGTTTTGGAATAAAAATAACAACTCTCGCTCCAGGAGATTTTGCAACAAATATTGCGGCAGGACGCTATCATTCACCTGTTTTGGAAAATTCGCCCTATGAAGCACCCTATGGTAATACTTTAAGGATGATGAATGAAGACGTGTCCAATGGAGAAGATCCAATATCTGTAGCTAAGCAGGTTTTTAATATCATAGAGCACTCAAATCCTAAAGTGCATTATAAGGTAGGTTCGCCCTTACAGAAATTTTCAGTTGTACTTAAGAGCATTTTGCCTGATAAAGTCTATGAGAAACTCTTGCTAAACCATTATAAGTTGTAATTTCGTTATTTGGAATATTTTATTCCATGAACTGAAGTAATTATCTAATTTTAAACCTAATAAACTCTAAAAAATGAAATTTTTTATAGACACTGCTAATTTAGATCAGATACGGGAAGCACAAGAACTAGGTGTTCTTGATGGTGTAACCACCAACCCGTCTTTAATGGCTAAAGAAGGTATTTCAGGAAGAAACAATATATTAAAGCACTATGTAGACATCTGTAACATCGTTGACGGGGATGTTTCTGCAGAAGTTATTGCCACCACTTTTGACGAAATGGTTAAAGAAGGTGAGGAATTAGCCGAACTTCATGATCAAATTGTTGTTAAAATACCAATGATCAAGGATGGTGTGAAGGCATTAAAATATTTTTCGGATAAAGGCATCAAAACCAACTGTACGTTAGTTTTCTCTGCTGGGCAGGCATTATTGGCCGCTAAAGCTGGAGCTACTTACGTTTCTCCGTTTATAGGCAGATTGGATGATATTTCTACGGATGGTCTTAATTTGATTGCAGAAATCAGACATATTTATGATAACTATGCGTTTGAAACTCAGATTTTGGCGGCATCTATTCGTCACACCATGCACGTTATTGACTGTGCCAAAGTTGGTGCGGATGTTATGACCAGTGGGTTATCTTCCATTACAGGTCTTCTTAAGCACCCATTAACGGATAGTGGTTTAGAGAAGTTCTTGGCAGATTACGCTAAAGGAAATTAATATTATTTAACTATTGCGATTTAATCGCCTAGCTATAAATAGAAAAAGGGATGCTTTTAGCATCCCTTTTTTAATTTCCTATATCAAAATATCCTTAAAAAGAAGAATAGACGTTAGCAAAAGCATCTACGATTACTTTATCATCTGTTATAATACATTTATTAAGCGGATAAATAATAAGTGATTTGGTAAGCTCCTCAAAATCAGATGATCGGTATTGTTTTGTTTGATCTAAACCGGACATTTCCATCATTGCTTTCCAGTTGAGTTCATTAGTTTTAATATTAATACCAATGTAAGAGTATTCAGGTTTTTTAGAAGATAATTGTGCGATTCTTCTATTGATATTATCAAAATGCTTTCTGTCTGTTGCAGACCAAAAATAGAAGACCGTCTTACGGTTCTTGGCAGCAATTTCCTTTAGGGTCATAATATCTCCGTTGGTCGTACTAACAGAAACATTAGGTATTTCTTTTTTAGGTTGAATATTTTTGATGCCATCATATAATGCATCAATTTCTCCCATATGTTTGTTGTTGACGCTCAACTCTCTAAAACCTTTAATGAACTCTTCATTATTTTCTTCGGTGTCATGAACTTTTAATAAATAATCAAAAGCTACATATCTAAAAAGGTTGTCTTTCAATTCTTTTTCTTTGACCAGGCTATCTATAATATGTAGTTTATGTTTGTTGAAATGTAGCTGATTGCGAACAACGTTATTTTTTATACTACAGGCATGCGAACACGTCATGAAAGACATATTCCCTACATGATTGATCATAAAATTATAATAAGGTCTTAGATAGGTCAAGTCCTTATCGTTAAAAATTAAATCTTTTCTATAATCGTAAAAATCATCGGGTAATTTGTCTATTATTTTTTCACCTGTAAGTCTCTTGTGTTTAAAAGGATATTCCTCTTTATATGTATTGTAGTTATAATTAACGCTGGCATTTGCAATCTTAAGTTCTTTTTTTGATAGTTTATCTTCGGAAACAATTTCGTTCAATACATCTAACTTAAGTTGCTTTAGTGAGTCTATACTACGTTCAAAATCGGTAGGATTTAGACTGTACAAAGAGCGAACAAAATTTGATTCTTCTTCATGTGCCAAGAAAACCTCCAAGAGAAAATTATTGAGTTCTTCCCCATCTCCTGAAAATACCAAGGATTCGTCAAAATCAGAAGTATTCAAACGTACAACAAGACTATCGCCCTTTTCAAGGTAGACATACTGTAATTCCGGATCGTGATTAAAATGGTAGAGTCCTTCAGAAATAGAATCAAGGGTAAATGCAAACCGGTTATCCTCATCCAATTCAGCTGAGTCAATAACTATATCTCCCTTAAGAAGTACAATGTGATCACTAGTAGGATTGACAATTTCTCCGGAAAAAAAAACACTGGGGGATTTTTTTTCAGCAGCACAACTTCCAAGAAAAATAAAAAATAGATAGAGTAGATTTCTATTCATATAAACAAAAGCTTACTGTGTAGCATTCAAAATTAATCAACCCTTTGTCGGTTTGCTGTTAATGGCGAGTTAAAAATAAGTGGGCTGCGTTAAGGTTTTAGCCCAAGTGAATGCTTTTTAAGATTATTGGTCTAGGCCATTAAAATTCTGTATTTTTGCACGAAATTTAAAAAGAAAGCTATGCTATCGGTATCAAATCTGTCCGTACAATTCGGAAAAAGAGTACTTTTCGATGAAGTAAACGTATCCTTTACTCAAGGTAACTGTTATGGGGTAATTGGGGCAAATGGGGCTGGAAAATCTACATTTCTGAAAATATTGTCCGGACAAATAGACCCTACTTCTGGGCATGTTCATCTTGAGCCGGGAAAGCGTATGTCTATCTTGGAACAGAACCATAATGCTTATGATGAGTCTACCGTTCTTGAGACAGTTGTAATGGGCAATAAACCTCTTTTCTCAATAAAGCAGGAAATTGATGCGCTTTACGCGGATTATACAGATGAAAATGCCGATAAAATCGGAGAGCTTCAGGTGCAATTTGAAGAAATGAACGGTTGGAACGCAGATAGCAACGCTGCAGCTTTATTATCTAATTTAGGTATAACCGAGGAGTTTCATTATACCTTGATGGCAGATATAGACTCTAAGCTAAAAGTTCGTGTATTATTAGCTCAGGCTCTTTTTGGTAATCCAGATGTTTTAATCATGGATGAGCCTACCAATGACCTGGATTATGAAACAATAAACTGGCTGGAGAATTTCCTTGCTGATTATGAAAATACGGTAATCGTTGTTTCTCACGATAGACACTTTTTAGATTCAATTTGTACCAGTATAGCAGATATTGATTATGGTAAGATGAATTTATATTCCGGTAACTATACTTTTTGGTATGAGAGTAGCCAATTGGCCTCGCGTCAGAGAGCACAACAGAATAAAAAGGCCGAAGAAAAAGCAAAAGAATTACAAGAATTTATTGCTCGTTTTAGTGCTAACGTTGCAAAAAGTAAGCAGGCTACTTCAAGAAAGAAAATGCTGTCCAAGCTTAAAGTAGAGGATATAAAGCCTTCTAGTAGAAGGTACCCGGCCATTATTTTTGAAAGAGAACGTGAAGCAGGAGATCAGATATTGAATGTAGAAGGTCTTTCCGCAAAATCAGAAGATGGCGATTTACTTTTTGAAAATGTAAACTTAAACCTTGCAAAAGGTGATAAGGTTGCAATTATCTCACGCGATTCTAGAGCAACTACCGCTTTTTATGAAATCATAAACGGATTAAAGAAAGCTGAAAAAGGGGATTACCAATGGGGTATTACCACTACACAATCCTATTTGCCTGCGGATAACTCAGATTTCTTTAAAGAAGACATTAGTTTGGTAGATTGGTTAAGACAATGGGCTAAGACCGAAGAAGAAAGAGAAGAAGTTTATATTCGTGGCTTTTTAGGGAAAATGCTTTTTAGTGGAGAGGAAGCGTTAAAGAAATGTACGGTCCTTTCAGGTGGTGAAAAAGTACGTTGTATGTTAAGTAGAATGATGATGCTTAGAGCCAATGTAGTAATGTTGGATGAACCTACCAACCACTTGGATTTAGAGAGTATTACTGCTTTTAACAATAGCCTTAATAATTTTAAAGGTACGGTCATGTTCACAACTCATGATCACCACTTCGCACAGACGGTTGCCGATAGAATCGTTGAGTTGACCCCTAAAGGCAACATAGATAGATATTTGGCGTTTGATGAATATATGTCTGACAAGACATTACGGGAGCAACGTAATAAAATGTACGACGTTGCAACGGTATAGCTTTTGTTAAACCTGTATTCTAAAAATGTTGTAATGGGTGTTTTTTAAATTCAAGAGCCCAAACTTGAATTTAAAAAAGGCCCATTCTGTTCGGTAGCCCCAACGGTTTATTAGAGCCATTTTAGAATCGCTAAATAGCAACAAATGAAAACCTACAATCTATTTTATGCCTGTATGGCATTACTCGTCCTTATTGGTTGCAGTAAAACCGAAAGTGGTGATTCCGGTAACAACGGAGGTGAAAAAACTGTTCAAGCCAATTACACTTTAATCGTCAATAACCAAGGAAATCTTAGTGGTACGCTCTTTAATGTGGAAGACGAGGCTCTAACCATTAAGACTGAGGAAAGTAAATTTACTTCTATGTCCACACCAGACCTATCTTTTGATGAGAATAGCGTTTTAACAACATATACTACGAAAACCAATTGTAGCGGAACGCTTACCGTTCATGATTTTAATGATAACAGTAATGTTAGTTTTGATGTATTTTCGGATTTAGGTGCTTGTAACCTTACTGTCAAATCAATTGCCCGTAAGGGTAATAAGCTCTATTTGGCATACGAGCTGCATATTACTTCAACGTTAGATGAGTTTTACGTACGTGCTTTAGATGTATCAGTAGCTGTTCCTACATTTGTAGATGTAGAATTAGAGCAAAGGCCCATTGAACTGGCTTATGCAAATAACAGATTGTTTGTATTAGGCCTAGATGAGGCACTAACAGATGAGAATTCTATTACTGCAATAGATGCTAGTGCCAATAGCGTAATTCATACACAACTTATTGGTTTTGATGTTAGACGAATTTTTACAAATCCAGCTAATAATATTATAATTAGTTATGACAATTTGCACAGTACGTTAAATAGCGTAACTATGGCTCTCTCTTACACGAGTTATGGTGAAGGTAAAGAGCCAAACTTTACAGAATCTTCTACTTTGCATTTTGATAGTGCCGGTAAAATGTATTACCAAATGTCACCAACCGCATATAGTGAATTTCCCGTAATACCGGCAATTTACGATTTCAGTAAGAATTTAACAGTTCTATATGCCTACGAAAATTTCATGACAGAAACTCAGCTTAATTTTGAATTTAATATTGAAAAAACAACAATGGTGAGTTATGACGAAGAAAATGATTTGTTATTGATCGGGTATAAAAAAACAAGTGGAGCTAATAAAGGTGGGCTTCTGCTAATTAAGCCTGCACCGGATCCGGAACTATTGAATAGTATTGATGTAGTAGGTATACCAACCGCTATTTTTGTAAACTAATTTCACTTCAATTTAAAAAAAGTAAAAAGGCATTCCACAATTTGTTGAATGCCTTTTTTTTGCTACGTATATAGTTTATGGTCAGGCGTTAAAGTATTTACTATTCCAAATGGCATGACTAAAATTTTTACCCAAAGAAAAGCCGTAAAAGATCACTATGGAAGCAGAACATTTGAATATGAAGAAGAATATAATAAAGAATTGAGCATTGGAACTGTTTTTTGAAAACAGACCATCAGGAACTAAAAGAGCAACTAAGTAACTTAACGCTAAGACCAGACAAGTTAAGTTTACTATATTTTTAAAGGGCCACATCAGTAATTTCCTTAGCGGGTGAAGATCACCTCCCCATTTATGTATCAGGTAATAATAGTTGTTGCCTATAGGGGCAAATAGAATAGGGTCATCCTTGTCCTCTAATTTAAAAAGCTTTGAAGGGGCCAGAATTTTAAAACCTTGTAGCTCTGTGGCATGAGATTTTTCAATTCTTTTTATTTCTGCAATGGCTTCTGCAGGTATTTCACCCTTAAAATAGTTAGATGCCAAAAACCGGAGCCTGTAATCCACGCAGATTTTCTTAATTTCAGCTACATGATATATTCTATTGGTTTCTAAAAGATTTAAACTAAAAGAATTCTCCATAGAGGAGTTCTTGCTTTTTAATGTTTCACCAATTTTTTCACGGCTTTTAGAATCTTCGTCTAGTATTTTATAAAGTTCACTCAGGTATCGCGTCTGGTCTTCTTCCTTGATGATTTTACTGAGTTTTTCTTTTATATTTACTTTCTTTAATAGCATATATTTCAGGGTATATCTCAAATTTAGAGAATATAAGATTGCAATTGAGATTAAAAATCACAAGCATTTGTTAATAATTTGTTAAAAATTAACATTTGACACGTACTTATCTTCATGATAAATGTCATATGTTGTAACTTGTCGAGGTAATTTTACCGTTAATCGACCGTTTTCACAATTCCCTGCTTGTTTATATGAAAAACCTTACTAAAGTATTTTCTTGTGCTCTTTTCTTTACTTTTTGTTTACTTACCGCTCAAGAGCATTTAACAACAACCACTTCACCCCTTACTCAGTTAGATTCTAAAAAATCCATTGTAAATTCTACGGCAACCTCTAAAAACCATCAAACACTATTGGCGGTAATGAAAGCAACGGACTTAGAAGAGTTGTTAGACCATGCAGGGCCTTTTACGATTTTTGCTCCATCCGATATGGCTTTTCAAAAAATTTCTGGAAAATCTGTAGAGTATTTATTAGACCCTGAAAATAGAAAAGAACTAAAGGATTTACTAACTTACCACATTGTAGCAGGATCTATTACGGCTTCGAAAATTTTAAAAGCAATGTGCAGAGGTGAGGGCAAAGCAACCTTTACCACAGTTCAAGGAGATATTATTACGGCTACTATGAAAGGTATAGACATTATTCTTAATGACAGCTTTGGAAATACAGCAACTATTGTAGTTGCAGATTCCAAGCAGCGTAATGGTGTTATCCACGAAATTGATAGTGTAATTCTCCCAGGGAAAATTTAAGATTTTCTAAAATTCTTCTCTTTATTCCGATTATCTTAATTCAGCTCCCAGCTCAGTTTGGTACGTTTTTTCAAGTTTGCCCATAATGCGATCTATTTGCTTATCCGTTAGTGTGCGTTGGCTGTCTTGTAATGTAAAGCTTACAGCATAGGATTTTTTACCCTTAGGTAATTTATCTCCTTTATAAACATCAAATAGGTTGATGTTCTTTAAAAGCTTCTTTTCTGTTTTTCTCCCTAGTTCGTAAACTCTTTGAAAGCTGACCGAATCATCCAATAATAGGGCAAAATCTCTCTTAACCTCTGGGTATTTAGGTATTTCACGATATGTAATGCTGTTCTTCTCTGCGTAAGATGTGACGTTACTCCAGTTAAAATCAGCATAAAGAACCTCTTGCTTTATACCCAATTTTTTGAGAATAGGTTTTTTGACCACTCCAAAAGAAACCAATTCCTTTGCACCAATTTTTAGACTTAAACCTTCTGAAAATTCAATATTGGCGGTTGGTGCAGGGGTAAAATCAGATACACCTAGCCTGTAAAGGATGTTGGTAACTATAGATTTTAAGTAGAAAAAGTCATTTGCCTTTTCAATACCTGCCCAACCACCTTCATTTCGATTTCCGGTCAAATAAAGGCAAAGGTGCTTATGTTCTAAATATTTAGTTTTTTTCTGCTCGTAGGTTTTACCAAATTCAAATAACTTAAGATTTAGTTTCTTCCGGTTATTATTGTACAGAATAGTTTCAAGACCAGTGAACAACATAGACCTGCGTAAAACCGAAAGGTCATTACTCAATGGGTTCAACATTTTAACGCTCTCTTCTTGGGGACTATCATCTAACAAGTCAGCATTACCAGGGGCGGTTAAACTATTGGTCATAATTTCATAAAAACCTTGAGACGCTAAAAAGTCTCCGGTTATGCTTTGAAGTTTATAATCCGCAAACTTGGAAACTAATGCTGTGGAAGCATTCAATTTTGTTCCAAAGTTGATATTATTATAACCGTAAACACGTAAAATTTCTTCAATGACATCAACCTCGCGCTGCACATCCACTCTATAACTCGGAATAGAAAGACCTAGGCCAGCCTCGGTAACACTTTTCACTTTGATGTCCAGTGATGCCAAAATAGATTTAATAGTGTCTTGTGGAATTTCTTGCCCAACAAGGGAGTAGGTTTTTTTGAAAGATAGAAAAACCTGATGTTCATCTAGTCGCTTTGGATAAAAGTCGATTATATCGGAAGTAATATCTCCACCGGCTATTTCTTTTATTAGTAATGCCGCACGTTTAAGTGCATATTCTACGTTTTCAATATCAATACCTCGCTCAAAGCGGAAAGAAGCATCGGTATTCAATCCATGTCTTTTAGCTGTTTTCCTTATTGCGACAGGGTTAAAATACGCGCTCTCAAGGAAGATGGAGGTAGTTTTTTCGGTAACTCCTGTATTTATGCCTCCAAAAACACCTGCAATACACATTGGCTTTTCGGAATCACAAATCATCAAATCATCTTCGTGCAATTTACGTTCCTCACCGTCTAAAGTCATGAATTTAGTGCCTGCAGGAAGTGTTTTAACAATCACTTTTTTACCATGAATACGGTCAGCGTCAAAGGCATGCAAGGGTTGCCCTAAATCATGTAAAACATAATTGGTAGCATCTACAAGATTGTTCATTGGGTTAATACCAATGGCGCGCAATCTATTCTGTAACCATGTTGGAGATGGTTTAACCGTTAGATTGCTAAGAGTAATACCCGCATAACGGGGTACTAGCTTACTGTCCTCAACTTGAACCTGAAGTTTAAGTGAACGGTTGTCTATATTAAAATGACTGATGGAAGGCGTAATCAGCTCTTTTGTAATTTCTTTTTGTTTTAAACCGGCTTTTAGATCTCTTGCTACACCAAAATGGCTCATGGCATCTGCGCGGTTGGGCGTAAGACCAATTTCAAAAACTTCATCCAATTCTACATCAAAAATTTCAGCACATGGTGTGCCCGGTTTTAATTTAGAATCCAGTACTAGAATACCGTCATGATCAGAACCAAGCCCCAGTTCATCTTCGGCACATATCATACCATGGCTTTCTTCACCGCGAATTTTACCTTTTCCTATTTTCCAAGCTTTTCCCTCTGGGGTATAAAGAATAGTTCCAACAGTGGCTACAGGAACCTTTTGTCCTTTTTCAACGTTAGGGGCGCCACACACAATTTTAATGGGGGTAGCGGCACCTATATCAACAGTGGTGATTTTTAGTTTATCGGCATTCGGGTGCTTTTCGCAAGTAAGAACATGGCCTACTACAATACCTTTTAGCCCTCCTTTTATGGATTCAAAAGGAGTGACCCCTTCTACTTCAAGACCTAAATCGGTTAAAAGTTCACCTGTTTTTTGGGAATCCCAATCAAGTTTAAGAAAATCTTTCAACCAGTTGTATGAAATCTGCATCGGTAAGTTTTAGTGGCGGTAAAGATAAAACAATGCTTTAAGACATTCAATACGCAGCACTACTGAATTACTCATTTTTTTGTTGTAAGTTTTTGGGCTTTTTAACGATTCATAAGAGAAAGTAGTGAATATGAATAAATGGTTTTATTTCTGGGCGATAACAATACTAATGCTTTCCTGTAAAGAAGAAATGAAAGAAGAGCCCAATCAAGGGGCTTGGTTGGGGCAATTGGAGGTATTGGATGGTCACAAACTCCCCTTCAATTTTAATCTTTCAAAAAATGAAAACGGAAGGTATGAAATTGAAATATATAATGCAGGTGAAGTTATAACAGTAGATGAAATTGAGATTGTCCAAGATTCAATTAAAATCCAAATGCCCGTTTTTGAGGGTTATATTTTAGGAATATTTAGTAAGAACAGTATAAAGGGCAATTTCGTAAAAGAAAGTTTGGATAGGGTAGTGCCCTTTGAAGCGCTCTATGGTGAGAAAAAACGTTTTTCAACTAATGAGCGGGGCAATGTAAATGTTTCCGGTATTTGGGAGACAGAATTTAGCCATGGCACTCCCGATTATTATATGGCAAAGGGAATTTTTGCGGAAACGGAAGGTAAGGTTACCGGTACGTTTAGAACCCCCACGGGTGATTATAGATTTTTGGAGGGTGTTTCTACAGGAGATTCCTTAAAACTTTCAGCTTTTGACGGGGCACATGCTTTTTTGTTTTTGGCCAAAGTGACCGACAGTACTTTAAACGGTACATTTTATTCCGATAAACATTTCAAAGAGCCCTTTGTAGCTAGGCGAAATGAGAGTTTTGAACTGCCTGAAGCAGATTCCCTAACATTTTTGAATAAAGGCTATGATAAATTTGATTTTGCATTTCCGGATACCAATGGAAATACAGTTTCCCTAACGGACAAAAAATTTGAAAATAAGGTGGTGCTGGTCCAAATTATGGGCTCTTGGTGTCCTAATTGTTTGGATGAGACCAAATTCTATGTCAATTATTTAGAAGAAAATAAAGATGAAGATATAGAGGTGGTAGCGCTGGCTTTTGAGTCTGCAAAAACTAAAGAATCGGCTTTTAAAAACATAGAACGCTTAAAGAAGAGAATTGGGGTTGCGTATCCTATTTTATTGGCACAATACGGAACTTATGATAAGGTAAAGGCACAAGAGAAATTACCCATGTTAAATCACGTACTATCTTATCCAACAACTTTATTTATAGATAAGAGAGGTAAGGTAAGAAAGATTCATACTGGATTCAACGGTCCTGCTACGGGTGAAAAATACATTGCTTTTAAAAAGGAATTTAATGCTTTTGTGAAGCTGCTTTTAAATGAATAATTCTAAATAATTGTAGACTTACCTAGGCCAATGTTTTCGTCATTGATACTTGGGTTCTCATCGGACTCAACAATATTTTCGGAAATAAAATCGCCAACATAATCCGTACCGTATTTACTGCTCCCTAAAACATCTGTGGTCACTACTTTTTTCACAAATGATTTATGAACTGCCGCTACGATGGCATTTGCCTCTTCATTTAGATTAAAATGCTGTAGCAACATTGCTGTACTTAAAATGGAGGCAACAGGATTTGCTATATTCTTACCCTTTGCTTGGGGGTAAGATCCATGAAAGGGTTCGAACATGGCGTTTTCAGCACCTACGGAAGCAGAGGGTAGTAGCCCTACGGAGCCAAGGATAACACTGCCTTGGTCAGATAAAATATCACCGAACATATTATCGGTCAAAACCACGTCAAATTGGCGTGGATTCAACATCATCTGAACAGCGGCATTGTCTATAAAAAGGCATTCAAATTCTACATCAGGATAACTTTTGGCAATTTCCGTCACGGTCTTACGCCAAAGCCTAGAAGATTCCAGGACATTGGCCTTATCAACTAAAGTAAGTTTTTTTCTCCTTTTTTTAGCAGATTTGAAAGCAAGGTGGGTAATACGGCTAATTTCACTTTCGGAATAGCTACAAAGGTCCGAAGCAGTAGTGCCATCTTCACTAAGTGTCTTTTTGCCAAAATAGATGCCACCTGTTAGTTCTCTAAAAATAACGAGATCTGTATTTTCTACGATGTTTCTTTTTAAAGGAGAGTTGCCGATAAACGCGGGAAACATTTTTATAGGCCTGATACTGGCAAAAAGACCAAGCTCTTTACGTAATCTCAAAAGGCCTTGCTCAGGTCTTACCTTGGCTTCAGGATTATTATCGTATTCTAAGGAACCTATGGCGCCAGAAAGAATAGCATCAGATGCTCTACACAATTCCAAGGTTTTGTCCGGTAAGGGCTTTCCTGAACCAGAAATGGCTATGGCTCCAAAAGGAGCTTCAACAAGTTCAAATCTGTGGTTGAACGTTTCTTCGATCGCTTTAAGGCATTTTACGGATTGGGCCAATACTTCCGGGCCAATACCATCACCGCCAAGGAGGGCAATTTTTAGATGCATCTAGAGAATTTTTAAGGGTGCTCTATGATCAAAACACACTTAAAAGCGATTTCAATCGTTTGGAGCTAAGATTAAAAATTTTAATGACATAATAGCCAAAAAAATACTAAAATATAATCTCTAGAGTGTTCGCTACTAAATACTTTCGATGGTAATATTGCTAGCTTCAATGATCTTTGGAATGTCCTCATCGGAAATTTCCTTGTTTTCATCAGCGAATTTCAAAAATTCCTCATACACTTCATCAAGCTGAAGTTTGGTCAATTCAAACCCAACTAATTTGGCTCTGTAGGCCAATGCAGCTCTTCCGCTTCTAGCCGTAAGAACTATAGAAGATTCATTTACGCCAACATCTGCGGGATCAATGATTTCATAAGTTTCCCTGTTCTTGATAACACCATCTTGGTGAATTCCCGAACTATGGGCAAAAGCGTTTGCTCCAACAATAGCTTTATTCGGCTGTACCATCATTCCCATTTTCCGAGAAACCATTTGGCTGGTATCAAACAGTAGCTTACTGTTAATATTAGTATCCAAATTTAAGCTTGGGTGTTGTCTTAAGATCATGACCACTTCCTCTAAAGATGTATTTCCTGCTCGTTCACCAATACCATTAATGGTACATTCTATTTGGCGTGCACCGTTTATAACACCGGCAATTGAGTTTGCTGTTGCCAATCCCAGATCATTATGACAGTGACAAGAAAGTACGGCCTTATGAATGCCATTTACATTTTCTTTTAAGTATTTTATTTTTGCTCCATACTCATCTGGCAAACAGTATCCAGTAGTATCAGGAATATTTAAGACCGTAGCACCTGCTTTTACTACAGCTTCACAGACTCTAGCCAAGAATTCGTTGTCTGTACGGCCAGCGTCTTCAGCATAGAATTCTACATCTTCTACAAAGCTCTTGGCATAACTAACGGCGTCAACAGCACGTTCTATGATAGCGTCTTTGTTAGAGTTGAACTTGAATTTTATATGTGAATCGGAAGTTCCTATCCCCGTATGTATACGAGCTCTTTTAGCAGATTTAAGGGCTTCGGCAGCAACCTCAATATCTTTTCTCACCGCGCGGGTAAGACCACAAACAGTAGCATTTTTAACGAGTTCAGAAATTTGGGTAACAGATTTGAAATCACCAGGACTGGATACGGGAAAACCGGCCTCAATAATATCTACTCCTAAATAATCCAGTCGTTCAGCGATGACCAATTTTTGCTTTGCATCTAATTTACAACCGGGCACTTGCTCACCATCACGAAGTGTCGTATCAAAAATTTGTACCTTATCTTTACTCATTATATCTTGTTGTTTTGCTAACTTAGGAACTGCTTTCAACTTTTTCTTTGTCTACAAATATCATATTTTGTACTGTTATATCAACATTTTTAATAACCTTAGCCTTGTATTTTTCTAATAAAGGATTGGATTACTGTACAACCACCTATATGTTAGGTTCTAAACAAAAAACAGCAATAAAGTTCAATACGAATATATAACCTATAGATCGAACCACCTAGTACCTGTATAAAATAGTACAACGTTAAGTGAGTTTTTAGATTATTTAAAGTACTGGTATTAAGATAATTAAATAATATTTTTTACGATGACAAATGCACATAGAGATGCTTTGTTTGTGCTGGTGAAATCCCTTTCAAAATCGGAAAAGCGCCAATTCAAATTATACGTAGGGCGTTTAGGGGTAAATACCGATGCTAAATTTCTAGCATTGTTTAACTTGATGGACAAACTTAGGAAGTATGATGAGAAGGTGATTTTAGAAAGCGGTATTGTCAAAAAAGCACAATTATCAAACCTTAAAGCACATCTTTACAAGCAGATTTTAGTTAGTTTAAGGCTAAATCCTGTGAATCAAAATATTCGTGTTCAGATCAGGGAACAATTAGATTTTGCTACCATTCTTTATCAAAAAGGACTCTATAAACAAAGCTTGAAAATTCTGGATAAAGCAAAATCTACAGCTATAGAAAATGAAGAAAAAAACATAGCTTATGAAATTGTAGAATTAGAAAAAATAATTGAAACACAGTATATTACCCGTAGTATTCCCGATAGGGCAGATGAGTTGGCCATACAGGCTAAGGAACTTTCCGCCCAGAATGTTATGACCAGTAAATTATCTAATCTATCCTTACAGCTTTACGGCATAATGCTTAAGGTAGGTTACGTTAGAAGTGATGAAGATTATAATAGGGTAAAAAACTATTTTGAAACCCATTTACCTAAATACAAGTTGAAGGATTTGGGGTTCAGAGAAAAGTTATGGTTGTACAAAGCACACCTTTGGTACAGTTTTTTAACACAAGATTTTCTTTCATCATACAAATACGCCAGTAAATGGGTAGACCTTTTTTATGAGCATGAAGAACAGATACACTTAAATCCTGTTTTTTTCTTAAAGGGGAATCATTACTTATTGGAGTCCATTTTTTATGTGAAGTACAGTTCTCACTTTAGAGAAGTTTTAGAGCGACTTGAAACCGTTGTTGAAAGTAAAGATTTTCCTAAGAACGATAATATAGCTTCATTGGCATTTTTATATATAAACGCCAATAAGTTGAACCTTCATTTTCTAGAAGGTACATTTAACAAAGGACTCTATTTGGTTAAGATAATTGAGTACGGGATCAATAAACACAAAGACAGGATTGATGCGCACCATATTATGGTGCTGTATTATAAAATTGCTTGTTTGTATTTTGGAATTGGAGATAATAAAACATGTATTCAGTACTTAAAAAAAATCATAAACAACAAGAACCTTAAAATGCGTGAAGACCTTATGTGTTTTGCTAGGGTTTTAAGCCTGGTGGCGCATTACGAAGCCGGAATGGATTATCACTTAGAAATTCAGTTGAAGAGTACGTATAAGTTTCTGTTGAAGATGAACGACCTTCATGCCGTCCAAAAAGAGATGATTAAATTTTTAAGAAACTTAGGGAATATTTTTCCGAACGAGCTTAAAAACGAATTTCAAAAACTACATACAGAGCTTAAAAAATATGAAGACCATCCTTATGAAAAAAGGGCTTTCTTGTATCTGGATATCATTTCTTGGTTAGAAAGTCACTTGGAAAATAGACCTGTAGCAGATATTATTCGCGAAAAGGCTATGGCCGTAAAAAGATAAGCTTTGGCTTCAGGTACACCTTTTAATATTAAGAATTTTCTGGAAATCAATTTGGCAATGGTCCTGTTGAGTACTTCCGGTCCTTTGGGTAGGTTTATAGAACTCCCCGTAGCGGTAACCATTGGCATACGTTCTTTTATAGCATTAGTTTTATTGCTGCTTTATTGCCGCTATAAAGGTATATCCTTTGGGTTGAGCAGTAAGGATAGAGGTCCAATAATCTTAAGTGGTTTTCTCATGGGTATACATTGGCTGGCCTATTTTGTAGCGTTACAAAAGTCCAATGTGGCCATAGGCATGCTTTCTTTGTTTACCTATCCCGTAATTACGGCTTTTTTAGAACCTTTGTTTTTAAAAACGAAGTTTCAGAAAATGCATCTACTTTTAGGTTTTTTGGTTCTTTTCGGGATATACTTCCTTGTTCCCGATTTCAGTTTTGAGAATAGCTATACTATAGCTATTGGTTTTGGAGTTTTCTCAGCTCTTTGCTATGCAGTGCGTAATATTATTCTTAAAAAGCAGGTTAACAAGTATCAAGGTTCTGTTTTAATGGCATATCAAATGGCGATTATTTGCTGTATGCTAATTCCAGCTTTCTTTTATTATGATTTAGAGACAGTGCCGAGCCAGTGGCAGGGTTTGTTAGGACTGGCGGTCGTAACCACGGTTTTTGGTCATACCATGTTCGTAAACTGTTTTAAGTATTTTTCCATTACCACAATCAGTATTTTGAGCAGCATACAGCCCGTTTACGGTATTTTAATTGGTGCTTTTTTTCTCTCTGAAATTCCAACTTGGTCTACCGTTATAGGGGGCTGTTTAATCTTGACATCGGTAATCGTGGAGAGTGTTCGGTCATATAGGTGAGATAGAAAATTTATTTTACCCATATAACAAGTAGCACAGAGAGCAAATTAACTTTGATAATTGTTCCGATAAAACTAAACTTTCAACAAAAGAGTATATTTATTCCTCCTCACTTCCACTATTGATTCCTGGAGTAAAACTCCCGCCTTGGTATTGGTTGATCAACCCATCACCTAACTTTTGAAATTCTTCATTTTGGGCCATTTGGCGGACTTTTACCGGGTCAAAATTTCCGTTAAAGTATAGGAAGGAGCCGTTCTGATTGTTGTTGTTGTAAATCAGTATTTCTTTTACGGCATCTTTCTTTTCCCTTATGCTTACAACGTTGCGTTTAAGATTGTCATTTTTGCGATATACTTCTATAAATGAGCTTCCGGTAATTCCATTCATCTGTTTGTTCAGGAATTCTGTTTTGTCGGCCGTGGTACTAGGGAAGGACATATAGCGCAAATCTCTGGTATTCCCTACAAGGGATTTCATTTCCGGCGATATGCCACTAATGAGCGAAAGCATAAAACGAGGTACGCGTACCGCGGTTACGTGATTATCTTCTTTGTGTGCATTGTAAAAAGTGTCTATTGAATTGTAGGTGCTGCAAGACGCAAGCAGTACAAGGCTGCAAATGAATAGTGTTCTCTTGATCATGGTTGTGTATTTATACAGTTAAATATACTGTTTTTAACAACAAGCGTTCCAAACTGGGTCTTCCGGTGGTTTGGCCACAATTTCTAGAGGTTCTTTTCTTACGGGATGCACAAAGGAAAGTTTGCGTGCGTGCAGGTGTATACTAGCATTGGCATTGCTTCGGTCAAAGCCATATTTTAAATCCCCTTTTATGGGACAACCAATAGCCGATAATTGTGCCCTTATCTGATGATGGCGCCCCGTGTGCAAATCAATTTCAAGAAGGTAATAACGATCCAGTTTTTTAATCACCCTATAATCTAAAATCGCTTTTTTACTATCGGATACTTCTTTGGTATGTGCGTATGATTTATTTTGTTTACTGTTACGTTTTAGCCAATGTGTTAGGGTATCTTCGTTTTTTCTAGGCTTATTTTTTACAATGGCCCAATACGTCTTTCTTGCCTCTTTTTCGGCAAACAATTTATTAAGACGGGGCAGGGCTTTAGAAGTCTTGGCAAAAACCACAATTCCGGAAGTGGGACGGTCCAGCCTATGGGCCACACCCAAATAAACATTACCGGGTTTGTTGTATTTTTCCTTAATATAGAGTTTAACTACCTCACTTAAAGGCATGTCTCCTGTTTTATCGCCTTGCACAATATCTCCTGGTCGCTTATTTATGGCGATGAGATGATTGTCCTCGAACAATACCAATAGATTTTTTTGGTGGGAAATAACTTTATTGGCCACGAAAGCAAAAATTAAATTTGAGAAAATGGAGTTTAATATTGCTCTTCGTCGTTCGGGAAATCTTGGCTCTTTACGTCCGTAACATACTGGGAAATAGCATTGCCCATTTCTTCGTACAGATTCATATAACGGCGTAAGAATCTTGGATTGAACTCATGGGTCATTCCTAATAGATCATGAATAACAAGTACTTGCCCATCTGCATGTTTTCCTCCACCTATACCAATAGTGGGGATAGAAACGCTTTCGGAAACTTTTTTGGTTAGGGCAGCTGGTATTTTTTCCAAAACTATGGCAAAACAACCCAGTCTTTCAAGAAGTTGAGCATCTGCTATTAATTTCTCAGCTTCTTCTTCCTCTTTGGCACGAACGGTATACGTTCCGAATTTATAGATAGATTGTGGGGTAAGTCCCAAGTGACCCATTACAGGAATACCCGCTTTTAAAATCTTTTTGACCGATTCTTTAATTTCCTCACCGCCTTCTAATTTTACGGCATGGCCACCACTTTCTTTCATGATACGAATAGCAGAGCGCAAAGCTTCCTTAGAATCACTCTGGTAACTACCAAAAGGTAAATCTACAACCACCAAAGCTCTTTCTACGGCACGAATAACAGATGTGGCGTGGTAAATCATTTGATCTAGTGTAATGGGTAGGGTGGTCTCATGACCGGCCATGACATTACTGGCTGAATCACCCACAAGAATAACATCAACATTTGCAGAATCTACAATCTTGGCCATAGAATAATCATATGCAGTGAGCATAGATATCTTTTCGCCGTGTTTCTTCATGTCTACTAGAGACTTTACTGTTACTCTTTTGTATTCTTTCTTTGCCGTTGACATATTGTTTTTATTTTGATGTTATAAATGTAAGGAAAATGTTGGGTTTAAAGGCGAGACATATGCCGCTTCTAAATTGTTGCCGTCCAAACTTTTTTAATGTGCTCGTTCTAAACGGAATATTAGTTAAGTTTACTAAAATTGAAACCGATGAAAACCCTTTCTACAGTAATTTTCTGTCTCATATCACTTACCATTTCAGCTCAAAAAACGGAAGAAATTGCAATTCAGAAGACAATTGAAGCTTTTTTCAAAGGGTTTCATGAGCAAGATTCACTTAAGATAAAACAAACGGTTATGCCAGATGTACTCATGCAAACTATTGCTAAGGATGAGGCGGGTAAACCGTTAGTGAAGACAGAAGAATTTTCAAAATTTTTAAAGTCTATTGTTAGTATACCAGAAACCACAAAGTTTGAAGAACTAATTAATGACTACTCCATTCAAATAGACGGACCAATGGCCAATGCTTGGACATCCTACACTTTTAACATAGATAATACTTTTCATCACTGCGGTGTAAACTCTTTTCAATTGGTAAAAGATGACCTAACAGGTTGGCAAATTATTTACATTATAGATACTAGAAGAACCGAAGGTTGTAATTAGGTACGGTATACCTGGTGAAAAAACATCTTGCAAGTGATTTAATGTTAATCTATAGTGTACTATTTTTTATATTTAGCAATTCGTAAAATTTAAGAACATGAATATGAGAATGAAATCAAGATTATTTTTGGCTCTCACCGGGGCTTTCCTATTGGCGGTTGGGTTTGGTAATGCACAAGAAGCTAATCCATTAGAGGGCAAATGGGATTTAACTATAGAAAAAGACGGTAAAGAATTGCCTTCTTGGTTAGAGATCACCCACTCTGGAACAAATACTTTGGTAGGACGTTTTGTATACGCCTTTGGTAGTGCTAGACCTATAGCGGAGGTAAAAATGAAAAATGATGTTTTTAGTTTTGTCATCCCCAAACAATGGGAGCCAGAAGGAACGGATATGACTTTTACAGGCTCATTAGACGAGGACGGACTTAAAGGAACCATGATTTACACAGATGGGCAGCCTTATAGTTGGACGGCCGTTAGAGCTCCAAAATTAGAGTACATTGAAAAATCAAAATGGGGAAAATCCGAAAATCTTTTCAATGGTAAGAATTTAGACGGATGGAAAGCCATGGGTAAAAACCAATGGATAGTTGAAGACGGCATTCTTTCTAGTCCAAAGTCCGGTGCTAATCTGGTTTCCAATTCAAAGTATAAAGATTTTAAATTGCACGCAGAGTTTAAGGTGCCACCAGGAAGCAATAGTGGTATCTATCTTAGAGGGCGTTATGAAGTGCAGATTACGGACGATAAAGGTTCGGATCCGTCTAGCGTTTTATTTGGCGGCATCTATGGATTTCTAACGCCAAATGAAATGGCGGCTAACGACGCTAGCGATTGGCAGGAGTATGATATTACATTGGTTGGCCGTCGTGTGACTATTATAGCTAACGGAAAGACCATTATCAATGACCAAAATATACCGGGAATTACTGGAGGCGCTTTAGACAGCAAAGAAGGTGAGCCAGGTGCGTTTTTGATTCAAGGTGATCACGGGCCCATTAAGTTCAGAAAGTTTGAAGTTACGCCAAGAGTGGAGTAGAGGTAGCTTTTAAATAAATAGGAAGCGTCCATTGTTCTTCAATAATGGACGTTTCCTATTTATTACCATATAAGATCGGAAGATTGCATTAAAGGTTTTCGTTCGGTCTGGATAAAGGAATTTAAATCAAACTCATTTGCTTGGTGAATGGCCTCATCAAAAGTAAAGTTGCATTTAGCCTCTATTTCAGAAGGGGCTACTTCATAAGTTTTGAAAGCCTCTAAATCTAAAAAGGACAAGCGGGTTAAATCTTGGGTAAGGATAAAAGATTTTGTTTTGAGCGCACCTTTTTCTTCGTAGAGAACTGTTTTATAAAATTCAGTTGGAATTTTGTATCCTCTATATTCTCTGTCATTTTCATTAAAGATACAACCACCTATAATACTTACTCGGGATTTGTCCATTTCTGTTTGATCGTAGAGTGAGTTTTCCAACTCCCCCCATATACCACCTTTTCCGCTTTGATTAAAGCTGTCCATTTGTGGCGCAATATTGGTAAAAACGAATGAATCTGAATTTGCTTTTTTAGCTTCGGCGTAAGTACCCCAATTCAAATCTACTCGTCTTGCCAGATGTCCACGATCTAAGGGATTACTTTTGTACAATTGATTACCGGCCTGACTTACGGATGGGATTCTGGAATCTTCAAAAAAACCGACACCCTTTCTGGGAATTCGTTTCAAGTTCATTCCGTCTATATTCCAAGCCACCCAAATAGCAAATTTTGTTTGACTGCTAAGTGCTATGGAAAAGTGGGTATAATCTATAATTTCTGAGCCTTCTAATTGAAAGGCATCATCTATGTTATTTAAGGTGGGAGGTTGTATAGAAGTGCTTAAAAAATCGCTATTGAATGCCATAAAAGAGTATTGGAAATTGATAATTTTTATACATCAAAATTGCAAAACATTATTCACACGGAAGTTGAATATTTTCAAAATAAAATTATTTCTTTAACTGAAAGGTTAAGACAAAACGAACAAAATTTGCACTCCTTCAATGAGAAACATACTTTAATCCAACAACGGAACTAATTAATGTTATGATGAAGAATACCCTCCAGAAGTTAGCAGGATCTTTGAAAACCAATATTCCAAGTAGCACGGTTCCAACAGCGCCTATCCCAGTCCATACCGCATAAGCAGTACCTATGGGTAAGGTCTGTACGGCCTTTATCAATAGAAGAAAGCTTATGCTAGAGCATATTAGAAATTTACCGTACCACAGATACATGTCCGTTCCTGTTGTCTCTTTTGCCTTTGCCAAGCAAAAAGCAAAAGCAACTTCAAATAAACCTGCGATAATAAGAATGATCCAATTCATTGAATGTTTGCTTTGTCATAAGGGGTTCGAATAAGTCGTTTTTGCTTAGATATGGGCAGTCGCTTTTAATATTTCAGATGTAATTATATCAATATCTGCAGCATTCGTACGCCAGTTTACAAAGGAGGCCCTTATGCCAAAACTGTTTTGGTACTTTGTAGGTGTCATGTATACCAACTTGGATTTATTCAAAGTATCTAAGAAAGCGTAAACTCTAGCTTGACTTGCATCTGATTTTAGAGTGAAGCAGACATTGTTTAACCGCGTTGGTGCCAGAAGTTCTAAGGCTTCCGTCTCTTCTATGAAATTGCTGAAGAGTTGAGCCATGTCTACTGCATTTTCCACAATATATCTATACCCTTTTTTACCATACGCCGTAAGAGAGAACCAAGCTGGTAAAGCTCTTAACCGTCTTGAGTTTTCGGGTAAAAAGTTTAGATAGTTAAAGTTTTCCGATGGGTCTCCTAGATATGGGGCATTGGAGTTTTGAAAAGTTTCCATCTGTAATTTACTATGTTGTTTCCTAACAAAGAAAACTGCACTGTCATAAGGAACATTTAGCCATTTATGGCAGTCCACAGTAATACTATCTGCTTTGTCCCAACCTTCCGTTAGGTGATCATATTTTGGCGAGCATGCGGCAAACCCTCCAAAGGCACCATCAATATGCCACCAAAAATTATGATTTACTTTGAGCTCGGCTATGGCTTTGAAATCGTCAAAATCTGCAGTATTGACTGTGCCGGCACTAGAGATTAGAATAAACGGTGCTCCGTTAAGGGATTCAATTTTTCGGCGAAGGTCTTGTATGTCTATTGCTTCACGATTCCCTTTTATGGTTTCTATTAAAGTATAGTTTTTACTCCCGATACCTAACATGGAAAGACATTTTAACGCAGACGAATGTGGAACAGCAGATAGAATATTTAGGTCGCCCTTTATTCCGTCTTTAGCAAAATCCAAACCTCTTTCTTTTCCTATCCACTGGCGAGCTACTCCCAAGCAAGTAAAATTTGACATGGTTGCACCAGAAACGAATCCACCTAAAAAATCATTGGGTAATTGAAATAAATCTAACATTAATTGAATGGTAGCATGCTCAATTTGTACTGAGACATCTCCTTGCGAACTTACAGTTTGTGGATTTTGGTCATAGATTGAAGCAAGCCAATCACCCATTATGGAGGCTGGCGTGGTGCCGCCCACAACATACCCTAAATATCTAGGACCGGAAGCGCCTACAATTTGGCTTTCCCACTTTTCTTTGAATTGAGCCAGGGTTTCAAGTCCACCAATACCTTCTTCATTAAGATTTGCATTCGTAATGGATTGAACCACAGTAGAAGTTTTTCTTTTAGGCAGATGCTGTAGGTAATCTAAACCCTGAAGTTTTGCTTTTTCAAGTAAAGCTTCAAAATTGATTAGGTCTTCTTTTAACAAATGCTCCATTTTGGAAATATAATTTAGATATCAAAAATACGTGGACTAATTTTATTTTGTCCTACAGAATGCAAGAAAATACTTGATAACTAACAATCGCTCATATTAATACCAATGGCTAGTCCGCCTTCTGAGGTTTCCTTATACTTAGAGCTCATGTCCTTTGCGGTATTCCACATAGTTTCTACAACCTTGTCCAGAGGCACCTTGGCATCCTTGGGGTCTGACCCTAAAGCCAGCTCCGCTGCATTAATTGCCTTAATTGCCCCCATACTGTTACGTTCTATGCAGGGAATCTGTACAAGTCCGCCAATGGGGTCGCAAGTAAGCCCTAAATGATGTTCCATAGCAATTTCCGCAGCCATTAAAACTTGGTCTGGAGTACCACCAAGCAACTCAGTGAGGGCACCAGCTGCCATAGCACTAGATACGCCAATTTCAGCTTGGCAACCACCCATAGCAGCGGAAATGGTAGCACCTTTCTTAAAGATGCTTCCTATTTCACCGGCTACGAACAGAAATTTTTTGATTTCCTCGAAACCGGCTTCATGATTTTCAATGACAAGATAATACATGAGTACGGCAGGAATAACTCCTGCACTTCCATTGGTGGGTGCAGTTACCACGCGCCCCAAAGAGGCATTCACTTCATTAACTGCCAAAGCAAAGCAACTAACCCATTTTAGAATCTGGCGAAATTTAACCTCTGTATTTCTTATGGTTGTCAGCCAAGTCTGTGGAGAATCATAAGTACTAGAATCTCCTAGTAAATTTTTGTTTAGGTCATAAGCGCGACGAGTCACATTTAAACCACCCGGGAGTTTGCCCTGGGTATGACAACCAATGTACATACACTCTAACATGGTATCCCAGACATGATGTAGTTTTTCGTTTATTTCAGGATCGGTGCGTAAAGAGCGTTCATTCTCAAGGACTATCTCGGAAATACTTTTATTTTCTTTCTCACAATACGCCAGTAGTTCCGTTCCTTTTTGAATAGGAAAAGGAAAACTGTCAAAAGTGGCTATATTACGTTTGGCATTTTTTCGCTCTTTAACAACAACAAACCCACCGCCAATAGAGTAGTAGGTGTTTTTTTTTGTTTTACCGGATTTTAAGGTGGCTTCAAATTGAAGTCCGTTAGCATGGAATTCTAAAAATTTCTTATGAAAGAGAATATCGCTATCTGGATTAAATGGAACCGGTAGACCATTTCCAAAATTCAGAATATGAGTTTTTTGAATTTTCGTTACTAAAGCATGTATATCCTTCACAGGAATTTCCACAGGGTCTGTACCAGATAGGCCAAGCATTACTGCATAATCAGTGGCATGGCCTTTTCCTGTTAGGGAGAGTGAACCGTACATATGAACTTTAATTCCAACAACTTCATCAAAAAGGCTCGCGCTTCTAAGTTCGGCAATCCATCGTTCGGCAGCACGCCACGGTCCTAAGGTATGAGAACTAGAAGGGCCTATCCCAATCTTAAGCATATCAAAAATACTAATAGACTCCATCATAAGCTATAAACTGATTTTACGGTATAAAGATAGATAAAGGATGTTTCTGGCAAAGCAAAAAAAAGTTGTCGATAAAGGCGGTATTTAGATACTGGTGTGCCAAGTGTTTCTGTCACTACTATAAATTGGTTTGTTCAATTAACTAGGTAATTACACCAAGTTGTCGCTTTTTCTTGGAAAAAGGACTACTTCTGGCGTGATCCTAGTGTTATAGAAAAGTAAAAATGACATCATGTCAGGTTGCTGGCTGTTGGCATATTGTTTGACAATCAGTAATCGATTATAAAACTGAGCACTAATATTTTAAAACATATAACATGAGTAAAATTATAGGTATTGACTTGGGTACTACCAACTCCTGTGTTTCCGTTATGGAAGGTAACGAACCGGTAGTAATCCCTAATGCAGAAGGAAAGAGAACTACGCCCTCTGTGATTGCATTTGTAGAAGGTGGTGAGATTAAAGTTGGTGATCCGGCAAAGAGACAGGCCGTGACCAACCCTCACAACACTATTTATTCAATTAAACGTTTTATGGGTAACAAATTTTCGGAATCTAGTAAAGAAGCTGAAAGAGTACCTTATAAAGTAGTAAAAGGAGACAATGATACGCCACGTGTAGATATTGATGGACGTATGTACTCTCCACAAGAACTTTCTGCAATGATTCTTCAAAAAATGAAGAAAACGGCAGAAGACTATTTAGGACAGGATGTTACACGTGCGGTAATTACCGTTCCTGCTTATTTTAATGATGCACAGCGTCAAGCAACAAAAGAAGCAGGTGAGATAGCAGGTCTTACTGTAGAAAGAATTATAAACGAACCTACCTCGGCTTCATTGGCTTACGGTATGGATAAAAAAGATACTGATCAAAAAATAGTTGTTTTTGACTTTGGTGGAGGTACACATGATGTATCTATCCTAGAGTTGGGTGACGGTGTTTTTGAAGTTTTGGCAACAGATGGTGATACACATTTAGGTGGTGATGACGTTGACCAAAAAATCATAGATTGGTTGGCTGATGAGTTCAATAAGGACGAAAGCATTGACTTACGTAAAGATGCCATGGCATTGCAACGTTTGCGTGAAGCTGCCGAGAAAGCAAAAATTGAATTGTCTTCTTCTGCACAAACTGAAATTAACTTGCCATATGTAACGGCTACCGCTTCTGGACCTAAGCATTTGGTACGTACACTAACAAGAGCCAAGTTTGAGCAATTGATCGAGGATTTGGTAAAAAGAACTATAGAGCCATGTCAGACAGCATTGAAAGCTGCAGGACTTTCTAAAAGTGATATAGATGAAATTATCTTAGTAGGTGGTTCAACAAGAATACCAGCTGTTGTTGAAGCTGTTGAGAAATTCTTTGGTAAAAAACCTTCAAAAGGTGTGAACCCAGATGAGGTTGTAGCAATTGGTGCGGCCATTCAAGGTGGTGTTCTTACCGGTGATGTTAAAGATGTATTGTTATTGGATGTTACACCATTATCTCTAGGTATTGAGACTATGGGTAGTGTAATGACTAAGTTGATTGAAGCGAATACTACGATTCCTACCAAGAAATCACAAGTATTCTCTACAGCAGCAGATAATCAGCCATCAGTTGAGATTCACGTATTACAAGGTGAGCGCCCAATGGCAACTGATAATAAGACAATCGGTCGTTTTCACTTAGATGGTATTCCACCAGCACAAAGAGGTACTCCTCAAATTGAAGTAACTTTCGATATTGATGCGAATGGTATCATTAAAGTTTC
>ENA-ORXM01001282-ORXM01001282.1-marine-metagenome-genome-assembly--contig:-NODE-1282-length-36053-cov-5.462948_pt1 | contig 36053 bp, 34 predicted proteins | sample MGYA00237867_ERZ511480 | MGnify/ENA primary metagenome ERZ511480 (study PRJEB26309, sample SAMN06266103) | marine metagenome | isolation source: Algal blade | place: United Kingdom:Sidmouth, United... | reverse complement strand
AAGGTTTAGAGAGATTCTCTAACTTATTTCTTGGATGGTCTATCAGAACTCCATAACACTTATGTATAAACGGTAGCTACGGAACATAGCGACCCCATCATACGGGTGTGGAGGTCAAGGCGCAAGCCCTAACCTCCACACCCGTATGATGGGGATAGCCCCAAATCCTTGCTAAACTAATTTTTCTAAACAAGATTTGATTCTAGAGATTGCCTCTATGAGCTGTTCCTCACTAGCAGCGTAGGATATACGAATGCAGCCTGGAGCACCAAATGCTGAGCCCGCTACTATCGCGACATGAGCTTCCTTGAGCAGGTACAGAGCAAACTCCTTGTCATCTTGAAAATGGATTCCGCCAGCTAAGTCTTTGCCTATGTAGGCTGATATATCTGGGAAAATATAAAATGCCCCTTTTGGATAATTTACTTTAAAATTAGGTATTTCGTTTAGTAAATCTATGATTAATGTTCTGCGCTTACCGAATGCTTCCTTCATCTTATGGGTAGGGGATAAGTCAGCAAGCAATGCTTGTGCACCTGCTTTTTGACCAAATGAAGTAGCACCAGAAGTTACTTGCCCTTGGATTTTCGTGCAGGCACTTGCTACCCACTCGGGTGCACCCATGTAGCCCAATCTCCAGCCCGTCATAGCAAAACCTTTAGCAAAACCATTAACTGTAATGGTACGCTCTTTCATGTCTGGTAATGCGCCGATACTGATGTGCGTATCTGTAAAATTGATATATTCGTATATCTCATCGGAGACTATCATAAGATCTGGCTTCTCTAAGACGACCTGAGCAATTGCACTGAGCTCTTCTTTAGTGTAAACGGAACCTGTAGGGTTACATGGCGAAGAGAATATGACAAACTTAGTTCTACTCGTAAGAGCGTTACGTAACTGATCCGCAGTAACCTTGTAATCATCGTCAATACCCGCCCTCACATAGATGGGTACACCACCAGCTAGCTTAATAATTTCAGAGTAAGAAACCCAGAAAGGGGTAAGGACAGCGACCTCATCACCAGGATTTAACAACGCCATGCATATATTAAAGATACTTTGCTTAGCTCCGTTAGATACTACGACTTCGTTCATCTTGTAATGCAGATTATTGTCCCGCTTGAACTTTTTTATGATCGCCTCGCGTAACTCGGGTAGGCCAGGTACTGGAGTGTATTTTGTGTAACCATCATCTAGCGCTTGCTTGGCAAATGCTTTGATATGATCTGGGGTGTCAAAATCGGGTTCTCCCAATGAAAGACTGATGACATCATGGCCTTCCGCACTCAACTCACGTGCTAATTTGGACATAAGCAGGGTAGCAGACTCCTCCATATTATGGACACGATCAGAAATAAATGTTGTGCTAGTAGTATGCATATTACAGTTGATTTTAAAACCACGAGGATTAGTGGACTTTAGTGATTTTTGTATAATTTATTACTTTTGAATGTACAGTCCAAAAGGACATCTTCGTAAAACGGAAAATTATACAATTTTAGACGCAATAGATAATTGTAGGATTAAATTTTATAATACTATTTTTGTGCTCTATAAATTACGAGAATATGAAAGACAAGTTAGCAAGCCTCCAGCGGAAAGTAGAGAAGGCCCACGAAGGAGGCGGATCCGATAGAATAGCCAAGCAACACAAAAAAGGCAAGTTGACGGCTAGGGAGCGAATAGAGCTCTTGATGGATACCAACTCCTTTGAAGAAATAGGAATGTTCGTGACGCATAGGACTACCGACTTTGGGATGGAAAAACAGATATATTATGGGGATGGTGTGATCACTGGATATGGTACAGTAGCAGGCCGACTAGTCTATGCATTTGCGCAAGATTTTACTGTATTTGGTGGGTCTCTGTCAGAAACACATGCGGAGAAGATATGCAAAATAATGGATTTGGCTATCGAGAATGGTGCACCAGTTATAGGTCTGAATGATAGTGGCGGTGCGCGTATACAGGAAGGGGTGCGTTCACTCGGCGGATATGCAGACATATTCGTGCGGAATGTGCATGCATCAGGAGTAGTACCACAGATATCGGCGATTATGGGACCATGTGCTGGAGGAGCAGTTTATTCGCCAGCTATGACGGACTTTACTCTAATGGTTGAAAACACATCTTATATGTTTGTGACGGGTCCGAATGTTGTGAAAACGGTTACGAATGAGCAGGTATCGGCGGAGGAGTTAGGTGGTGCAACTACCCATAGTACTAAATCTGGTGTCACACACTTAACGGCTTTACATGATGTAGATGCGATCCAAAAGATAAAAAAATTGCTGAGCTATATGCCGCAAAATTGTGAGCAAAAACCTTTCAAGAAACACTATATTCTTGGAGAGGAAGAGCGTCCTAAATTATCGCAACTCATACCACAGAATGCGAATCAACCCTACGATATGCGAGAGGTAATTGAGGAAACTGTCGATAAAGAGACTTTTTTCGAGATACACGAGAACTATGCAGAAAATATCGTAGTCGGTTTTGCACGCTTGGCTGGTCGAAGTATCGGGATCGTGGGCAATCAACCGATCGCTCTGGCAGGATGTCTCGATGTAGACAGCAGTAAGAAGGCAGCGCGTTTTGTTAGATTTTGCGATTGCTTTAATATACCCTTGCTGGTACTCGTAGATGTTCCAGGATTTTTACCTGGGACAGATCAAGAGTGGAACGGTATTATCGTCAATGGTGCTAAACTTCTTTATGCATTTAGCGAGGCTACCGTGCCAAGAGTGAGCTTGATAACTCGTAAAGCATACGGTGGAGCATACGATGTGATGAATAGTAAACATATCGGTGCAGATATGAATTTTGCATGGCCATCAGCAGAGATAGCCGTAATGGGTGCAAAGGGTGCAAGTGAAATAATATTTAGAAAAGAAATCGCAGAATCAAAAAATAAGGAGAAAAAGCTAACTGAAAAGGAACAAGAATACGCTACTAAATTTGCACACCCATATCGTGCAGCTGAACGTGGATTTATTGATGAGGTGATAGATCCTAAGTTGACTAGAATCAAGCTGATGAAGGCATTCGCTATGCTGGAGAATAAGGTGGTAAAGCTGCCTAAAAAGAAGCATGGCAATATACCTTTATAAAAGAAAGGAAGTCAACATTTGGCTTGCTTCATACGTTCTGCATTGGAAGAGCAGATTTTAATATTTAATGGGCTCTTAATCATTAACTTAAATAAAATACATAAACATGAAATTTTTAGTTGCTATCATTTTCGCTGTATCATTTATGCCTTTTGCTTCTGCTCAGATTATGGAATCTGCAAAGCCGATGTCTCAAGGAAACAATAATGCAATGACCGTCACGCTTCCTGACACTGACGTGAAGGTCGTAGAGAAAGAGTGGGAAGATTTTATTAAGGATTACAAAGCAAAGTTGCGTAAAATCAAAAAGTCTTCGGAAATATTTGGCGACGATGCCAGAATTGAGAGTATCAGTAAGAATACAGTCGATGTCTACGCTTTAGTAAGTGAGCGCGGAGACGATACTGAACTAACAGTGTGGTATGACTTAGGTGGTGCTTATCTCAACTCTAAAGATCATCCTACCCAATATGGAAACGCACAGAAAATGCTGAATGATTTTTCTGGAATCGTTTCTAAAACGTATATCGCTAACATTCTAAATGAGGAGGAAAAGAAGTTAAAGGATTTGGAAAAGACGTTAGAAGATATTGAAAAGAGTCAGGAGGATTCTTTAAAAGATATAGAAAAGTATGAAGAGAAAATCGTAGAGGAGAAGGCCAATATCGAAGAGTGCAAGAGCAAGAAAGAAGCAGCTATGAAAGATGTTGAATCGCAAAAAATGGTGGTAAAAAAAGTTAAGACTCAGTTGAATAATTAGTATTATTTGAGAACATTAAAATTTCTTAGTAAAGAGGGCTAAATGCTATGCATTTAGCCCTCTTTTGATATATACCAATACGAAATTAAATATTCCATTTGTAGTTTAGAATGGTATTGATACCTTTGCGCTATAATACAGAGGTAAAACTTGCGTTTTACTAGGAATCCTATAATCAATATTGTACTCGTGATTAAGAATGTCATACTAATTTTATCGTTTTTCTGCTGTGTTCACTCTATTCAAGCTCAGGATCAACATTTTTCTCAGTTCTATTCCTCACCGATGACCCTCAACCCTGCGCTGACGGGTGCATTTAATGCTAAATATCGATTGGGTATTATCAATCGAGACCAATGGAGGTCGGTTTTGGACAATCCGTATAGGACTTTTGCTGTAAGCCTAGAGGTGAAATTTGGGTTGGATTATTTTTTGCGATTTGCTAAGCGCGATAAAGTAGCTGTAGGATTGCTCTTTTATAATGATAAGGTAGAGGGGGTAGACTTTAGAGAGTCCAAGATGGCTTTGTCGCTGGCATATCATAAGTCTCTGGATAAGGAGGAGAATAATGTTTTGACACTTGGTTTTCAAGCTGGTGTGCTACAACGTAATATTAGTTTTGGAGAATTAATTTTCGATGATCAGTTTAATGAAATAGATGAATTTAACTTACCCACTAATGAATTATTTCCAGTTAACAATTTCACATTCGGTGATTACTCTGTTGGTCTGAATTACGCTAATACTGCCAGCAAAAAAGTTTCCATATTTGCAGGCGCAGCACTGCACCATATTTTCGAACCCAGCATTTCATTCTATGAGGATAGACAAGGCAATCAATTGAACCAACCTCTACCTCGAAATATTACTGGACATGCAGGCGCAACTATAGTACTGAATAATAGATATCAAATATCCCCACGATTCATGATTTTATCCCAGGGTCCCCACCTACAGGTCAACGGTGGAGCAAATCTTCGCATTCGCATTGACGAGTATGGCAGATCAGGAATCTACGTCGGAGCATGGACACGCCTTACGAATGACATGATCAACGGTATATTTAATGATGCTATCATCGCTATGGTAGGGCTGGAGATTGATGGATTTTTGATGGGGCTAAGTTATGATCTCAATACTAGAGCTTTGGCTGCTTACAATACTAGACAGGGTTCATTTGAGATTAGTTTGGCGTACTTAGGAGAGTATGATAATGAGACTATACTTTGTCCAAAGTTTTAGAATTGCTCCCGCATTTAGTTTTTGTGTAATTGCTCATTACTTCCTTTTTTATCCGCCTTGCTTTAGGGATATTCACAAGAAGAGTAACCTGTACAACCATAGGGAGTTAATCAATATTTAAGGGTTTGGATTACTCTATTTTTCTAAATTTTTCGCTAAAAACAGGGTAATTCTTGTTGGCAATTTGTCATGATTTGGGATGTTCGTAAGAAGATTAAACTGTAGAGCCATAGGGAGTTAATCAAAATTTAATGTTTAGGATTGCGCCATTTTTCTTGATTATACTCTAAAAACGGGGTGATTCAAGTAGTCAATTTGTCACGATTTTTTCCAAAAATCTCGCCAAATTGGTTTCTCGTTTGCCTAATACCGTGGGTTGCCACCCACGGCTAGTGATATTTAACCACTCTGTGGTTATCTGTACTTACTTATGAATATGCCCAATTTATCCCCCACTTTTCTTCGTCTGTGAATAACCTGCATCTAGCAATAACTTCACGACTTTATCCCGATTATTTCCCTGTATGATGATCTCTCGATCTTTGACTGCTCCACCTACGCCGCACTTTGATTTAAGCATTTTGCCGAGTGCTTTTAGATCATCACTATGACCTATGAAACCAGTAACAAGCGTAACTTCTTTACCTCGTCGCTGCTTGCGATCAATAGTCACATAAAGCTTTTGGTGCTGTGGACCTTTGGTATCTTCTTCATCTTCAGATTGATAAGTGTACTCTTGATCAGGATTGGTGGAGAATACGAGTCCTTGGCGGTTTTTCTTGTTTTTACTCATCTGTGATTATGATTTTGGCTTGTATTTTTTCCAGTTGTTATTCAGAGATCTAAGGATTAAAAACCCTAAACTATTGGTGCTGTTTTCTGAATTAGATAGTATCACTACCCCTGTATTGGTCTCTTTCACAAAACCGATAAATGACTGGTGACCGCTAGTAGAGCCAGCGTGCAAAACTACATTGTGATTCTTCTTTTGTATCACATGCCAAGACTTTCCAATAAAGTTGTTTTTTGCGAGCTCAGTTTCGTACATAGGTTTATGCATGTCAGCAAATGATTTCGCAAACGTAGGATCGCCTCCACCTAATTGCGTTGACATAAACAGCAGCATATCCTGTACTGAAGATTTCATACCTACGGAGCCTTTAAAACTACTGAATCTCCAAGGACGGGTTTTGTTACCAAGAATATTATAGCCTGGCGAAAGGCGTTTTTTCTGCTCATCATCTAAGCGAATATTGGTATCATTCAATTTCATTGGCTTTAGCAGCTTATCATTTAAGACATCTTCAAAACGTTCTCCCATAATGTTTTCAATAGCCGTTTCTATCAATGCATAAGTTACGTGTGAATATTGATATCTATTTTCTACATCATCTATCGGATAATAGTTTTTATAAAAATCGAATAAATCACTTTTTGCATAATAAGCGTAAGGATTATTGGCCTCTCTTTCTCTCTTACCTATGCCATGGGGTAGGCGTGGCATACCTGCTGTATGTGTGATGGCCTCCAGAAGCGTGATGTCAGACTTTTCATTTCTGATTGATTTGGGTAAGTATTCATTCAAACTAGTCTCGTAGTCCATAAGTCCTTCTTCGACCATAAGCTCTACGAGCGAAGCTGTAAATACCTTTGTAATTCCTCCTAATTCGAAGATAGAATTATCTCTTGGAACGATATCTTCTGATTTAGAAAGAGATCCATAGCTGTATATATAAGTAGAGTCTCCCTGGATAATACCGACCACGAAGCCTGGCACTTTTTCAAAATCAATCTCTGCATCATAGTAGATGATCTTGTTTAGCTCCTTTTCCACCTTTGATTTATCCTGAGCAGAAACACTCATTGCAGACATTGCGATTATTAACGACGAAATAACTAGCGTAAGGTAAGTTTGTGTAAGATTCATGGTATGGTTTGAAATTGTGCTCATCATAACAATTGATTTACGTAAACAATTCCCTTGATTGTAGATAAAAATCTAAAAGTACGAAAACCCTACATTTTTTTACCTTTCATCGCTTGATCTATAGCATTGTCCATTGCCAGATGGGCCAGTGGTGCCGTATATTCGTTTATATTTTGCATTGCTAAGTTGATAGCATCCTTATCATCGCCACTTTTAGCGTCATCTAGTACTCTTCTCAATTCTTGAATAACTACAGTTTGTTCCTCGTCCAACATCTCCTTATTTTGCTTCATAAAACGATCAACTCCAAGCAAAATATTAGCTGCTTCATTTCTCGCTTCAAGTAAAATTTTCATCTTCATATCGGCTTCTGCATTCTGGATAGAATCCAATAACATGCGTGCCATATCTTCCTCACTTACCCCGTATTGGGATTTTATTACGACCTCTGTTTTTGTATCGGATCGAAGTTCTTTTGCGCGGACTTTTAAAATACCATCAGCATTTACAATAAAGTGAATTTCGATTTTTGGGATACCAGCTGGCATCGGAGGTATATTTTGTAAAATAAATTCGCCTAGTTTACGATTGTGCTGTACTAGATCTCGCTCTCCTTGATATACCGCCACCTTTAGATTCTTTTGCCCGTCAACAGATGTGGTATATGATCGGCCAGCACGCATCGGTACTTTTGAGTTTCTAGGTATGATGGGATCCATTAAGCCACCGACCGTCTCTATACCCAAGGATAGTGGGGTGATGTCTAGTAGCAGCATCCCTTGCTGCTTACCACTCAGAATATCTGCTTGCACCGCTGCACCGAGTGCAACTACTTCATCAGGATTTAGCTTATCGTTGATTGCTTTAGAGAAAAAATTGGCAACTGCTTCTTTGACTACTGGCATACGAGTAGAGCCACCGACCATTACCACCTCATCGATATCTGTAATGTTTTTATCTGCATCTTTTAGTGCTTTGCCACATGCGATTATAGTTTTGGCAACGAGATCTTTTGTCAGTTCTTTAAATTTATCTGATGTTATTTTGAGGCTAACCTCCTGTCTGTTCAGACTCAAAGTACTTAGAAATTCGTCACTGTTACTCAATGCTTTTTTAGCATCCTCTGCTGCTAAGCGCAATTGTTGCATAGCAGTTTTGTTCTCTTTCCAATCATCCAGCGATAGTTCCTTTATCCAATGATCCTGGATCGCTCGATCAAAATCATCTCCACCCAGAAATGTATCTCCATTCGTAGACAGCACTTCAAAAACACCATCTTGGATATGTAGTATAGAAATATCGAATGTTCCACCACCTAGATCATATACCGCTATCACCGCATTTTCAGTTTCTTCAAGCCCATAAGCGAGGGCAGCCGCTGTAGGCTCATTGATAATCCGTAGGACATCCAGGCCCGCGAGCTTTCCCGCATCACGAGTAGCCTGTCTTTGCGCATCGTTGAAGTATGCAGGTACAGTGATCACAGCTCTGTTAACTGTAGATTTCAGTTGGGCTTCTACGTTATGCTTCAGCTGTTTTAATATCTGTGCAGATAATTCTATAGGAGAGTAAAATTTATCTCGTATTTGTATTTTTACCAATTTTTCTGTGTCCTCATCAATAACCCTGTAACTAAAGTATTTCTCAAAATCGGCCACATCGCCGAAGGATTTACCCATCAGGCGCTTTATACTGTATATAGTGTTCTCGGGGTCCTCTTTCATCATAGCGAGGGCATCTGCTCCCACTTTTACTTCCCCATTTGGATCAAAGTAAATGACACTTGGCACCAAAGTATGTTTTCCCGTATGATCTTTAATAGCGATAGGCACATTGTCCTTCGTATACGCCGCTATACTATTAGTAGTACCAAGATCAATACCGATAATCAAGTCAGAAGGCAACTCTCCAGCCTCTCCCGTTTTCAAATTAATTGGAATTTTTGCCATGGTTTTTATTTAGTACAAATATAAGGATGTTATCTACTAACAATTCTTTTATGCGGATAGATTTAGATTAGTGCTAAATTATTTTATCGATATTCAAGAATCTTTAGAATTAACTCTAAAATAATGTGGGGCCTACCCATGAAGATTCGCAAAGGGGCGAATATTCATGGGTCGTTACGTTTTGGGGCTCGGTAGTCACCTCGGTCCTTCTACTGCGCAAAGGCTAAGCTCAGGACTGACGTAAAAAAAATACGTCACCCCGCCACATCACTAGTCCAAAAAAGTACTTTAATATATAAGGAATTTCCTAAGAAGCGCTGCGGGTGAAGGGTAGTAATGAAGGCTGCCTGTTTCAAAGATTATTATCAATTCTATGCTTAAAACGATATTGTATAAAAAAGACTAAAAATTAGCAAAATTTGGCAGACTGTGCGCAGCACCGAAGTGATAACGTAGTCATGGATGGCCTGGCGCATATCGATCCGCTTTCTTTAGCGGAGCTATATGGGACACCCCCAAATAATCAAAAAGAGAGCTTATCTTAGTGCCATGAAAAAACCGTTTTATACTAGTGTCCTTAATCAAAAAACAACTATACTATTTGTGGTGCTCGCTGGTATTTTTATTACGAATGCGCTCCTTGCAGAATTCATCGGGATCAAGATATTTGCCTTGGAAGAAACTTTGGGTTTAGAAAAAATGTCTTGGAATTTATTTGGTCATCAGGGTTCGTTGATGCTATCGGCTGGTGTATTAATCTGGCCAGTTGTTTTTATTATGACAGATATCGTTAACGAATACTATGGAAAAAGGGGTGTGAAATTATTATCTTATTTGACGTCGCTGCTTATCGCATTTGGATTCTTAATCATATTCATGGCCATACGCTTATCGCCAGCGGAGTTCTGGATAACTGATTTTCAGGCACGAGGCGTCGATAATATGCAGATAGCATTCCGTGCTGTATACGGGCAAGGTTTATACATAATAGTTGGTTCTTTGATCGCCTTTTTAGTTGGACAGGTAGTAGATGCGCTGGTATTTCAACGGATCAAGCAGCGTACTGGGGATGGTAGCATCTGGTTGCGAGCCACGGGATCTACTGTCATTTCGCAGTTACTTGATAGTTATCTAGTCCTGTATATAGCGTTTGTGATTGGCAATGATTGGAGTATAAGTTTATTTGTCGCTGTGGGTACAGTTAACTTTATTTACAAAATACTGATGGCGGTTCTGCTGCTACCATTATTATATTTGGTGCATGGACTGATAGATAGGTATCTAGGAAAAGAAATAGCTTCTGCTATGAAAGCAGAAGCTATGAGTAGGACTTAGTTTAAAATATTATGGTAAATCTTTTACGATGTCGGAGGATTCATTTCCTCTTTATTGATAGTGTTTTTTCCATCTGTAAATAAGCTATGCTGATCATCCTCTAGTAGATATTCATTTTCATCTACAATATGAAATATCTGAATATCAAATGATTCTCCTTTTATCCCAGCTTCGTTAAAAAATGATAATTTAACTGGTTCACCTTCGTAGACAAAATCAAAATAATTAGCTGACTCTGTTGGTTCCTTATCCGTAGTGAAGTCCAAGTAGGTATTCAAATCTGTAGCCAATACTCGCATACGGAAAGATTTATTTAAAAGTAGATTTACGTTTTCTGATTCAAGGTTGAACTGCAGAAAAGTGTATTTCCAGTTCTTTGCACCTTTTTTAAGTTTTTTAATTTTCTTTCCATAACGATCGGTTCTGCAAGCGATGTAATTATAAATTACATTGGTATTTTCCACCATACTAATAATCGGAGACTTCGCAGAGAACTCGTCCGTTGCTGGATTAGCTTCCATAGCAATATCTTCATCATCCATTTTCAAGGTGGTGAAAAATATTGGACTATCGCTTGGTTCTTCGAAAAGAGGTGACTGACTTACTAATGGATCCGTGAATGATACTGTAGGATTTGATGCAGGTTCGACATCTATATTATATTGAATTTTAGCTTCGTTTTTCTGAATAGTAGAAAACGTCTTTTCTGTTTCTTCTTCAATAGCTGCTAGTGAAATCGTTCGATTTTCCATGGCCTTTTTTATAGAGGCTAATCTTGACTGAACCTTTGTCATATTCGAAATGGAAGTTTCTGCAGTAGTATTTGCATCGACATCGGGCGTAGGCATTAGGCTAGCGACATTGGCATGCATTCCAGTTTTCGCAATATGGCGTGCTCTAATTTCTCTACCAATTAATATTTGATCAAGTTGCTTTTTTGTATTATAGTTATCTATCTCGAGCTGTGTAAGTTCGCTTTTTAGTTTTGCAGCCCTTGAAGCTTGTTTGTATAGTTCACTTCTCAGGTCCTTGTTTTCTTTTATCAAGAAGGTATTCTCCGCACGCAAGTCGTTGATTTCTGTGGAGAAATCATACAAGGAAGATTCTAAATCATCAATGCATGCCGATTGACCAGCAATTACTTGCTTTGAATTGTTTAATTGGTGAAGCGTAGATGAGTCAGAAGAATCAGTAAAAGCAAAAAATAGGCAGCATATAGCTACTAAACTTAGGATGGTAATTGGAATAAAGTTTTTCATCTTTCAAATTTTTTATTGTCATATCATATATATTATTTAAAAGCAAATATATTAGCCTTTTAATGATATATTTAAACATACAACGAAACACACATATGTATGTTACATATGTCTTAATCTATATACTTCAGTGTTTTGTGAAAGAATGGTAATTAATTAAGTTCGTTTTACTATTTTGCAGCAAAAAAATATGGTCGCACAATCTACCAGCAGAATTCTCATGGTGAGACCGGCTAACTTCGGTTTCAATATTCAGACTGCTAAGAATAATGCCTTTCAAAACGCTAGAGTAGCACTCGAACTAGATGATGAAAATAGCAGAGCGCGCTCTGAATTTGACACCTTTGTAAGTAAATTAAAAGCAAAAGGCATTCAAGTAGATGTTTGGGATGATAAGTCAAAACCAGAAAAACCAGATGCCGTATTTCCAAATAATTGGATCTCTTTTCATCAGGATAACAGCATAGGCTTATACCCCATGTTTGCTCCTAATAGAAGAAAAGAACGAGATCCTAGATTATTGGATTGGATTAAATCTCAGTTTCAAGTGGATAAACTAGTAGACTTCACCATGTACGAAAATGAGGGTATTTTTCTAGAAGGTACTGGTAGTTTGATTTTAGATAGGGTAAATAAGGTTGCTTATGCATGTATTAGCGCTAGAACGCACGACATGCTGATGGATCGTTTTTGCGAGAGGTTTGGCTACAGAAAAATGAGCTTTAGAGCAGTTGACCAAAATGGCATTGACATATATCATACAAATGTGATGATGGCAATGGGGGATAGTTTTGTAGTAATTTGTCAGGAAAGTATTCCTGATCAAAAGGAATGGTCGCGACTGGAGAAACAATTTCATAAAAGTAAAAAGGAAATTGTTGTGATTAGTTGGAAACAGATGAATCAGTTTGCTGGAAACATGTTGCTGCTACATAATCAGAAAGGGGAGAAGATATTAGTTATGTCATCTAGAGCTTATAAGTCTCTAAGGTCCGCACAAGTAAAACAGATTAAAAAACATTGCAAGATCCTGCATAGCGACATAAAAACTATAGAAGATCTTGGAGGCGGTTCCGTTCGCTGTATGATGGCCGAGGTATTTTTAACGCCCAAGATGTACTAAAAAATAAGGTTTTTATGCAATTTTTTTACTATCTTTAATATAAAAAATATATGAAGTGCTCAATCATCACAATAATAATTTGTTTTGCTTTTAGTTTTTCCGCAGAAGCTCAGTATCGATTTTCTTCCACCCAAGATATAGATTGTACAGACGTTAAGAGTCAGGGATCTACTGGTACTTGCTGGAGTTACGCCACCTCCTCATTTCTGGAATCAGAATTGATGCGCACTGGTAAAGGAAATGCAGATATCTCTGAGATGTATATTGTAAGAGAGATCTACAAGGATAAGGCACGTAATTACGTGTTGCGTCAGGGAAAAGCTAATTTTAGTCAGGGTAGTTTAGCTCATGATGCTTTAAGGATTATGGGTACGAAAGGTGTGATGCCTCAGTCTGCTTTTCAAGGCAAATCAGAGTCAGAGCTTAAATATAATCATACAGAAATGGAAGCTGTCCTAAAAGGTATGCTCGATGGCGTAATCAAGCAAAAGCAAGTCAGCAACAAGTGGATGACTGCCTTTGAGAAAGTATTAGATGTTTATTTGGGTGAATGTCCAGAATCTTTTATGGTGGATGGGAAGAAGATGAAGCCTACTGATTATGTTACCACCCTGGATTTGAAGGCGGACGATTACGTAAATATTACTTCATTCACGCACCACCCTTTTTACAGCCAATTTATATTAGAGATACCAGATAACTATTCCAATGGCTCATACTATAATGTACCACTTGATGATATGACCAATATTATCGATAATGCTGCAAGTAAGGGATACTCTATTGCATGGGATGGTGATGTGAGCGAAAAGGGATTTTCTGCTAAAAATGGAATTGCCGTATTGCCAGTTGACCCAAAGCGAGAAGATCTATTTACCAAGCCTGGTAAAGAACAAGTCGTTACCCAAGATACTAGACAGAATATGTTTGAGTCTTTTAGTACTACAGATGATCACTTAATGCAAATAGTAGGTACGGCCAAGGATGGCAAAGGAAAAGATTATTTTAAGATCAAAAATAGCTGGGGTGAAATTAGTGACTACAAAGGATTCTTATACATGTCTCGACCTTATGTAGAAGCAAAAACTGTATCTATTATGGTTCATAAGGATGCGATCCCTGAGGAAATTATGAGTAAGTTGGCACTCTAATTAGAGCTACTATCAGACTACATGATTAGATATTTAATGCGTATCTACTGCTTTATGTTAACCATGCTTTATTTGATTTCAACAAAGAACTTAAAGGCTAAAATAGGATAGTTATAATCTAATCTTTAATGCATTCAGAGGGAAAACGAGCATTAGAGAGGCTATCAAGCTCAGAATAATAATCTTGTATTTTGGTATATTTAATTTAATATACTTAATAATGTCTAAACGGGCTATTATTAGTTTGAGACTGCAGCGTTTTGTAATATTTTATGAAAGCTTAAATGATGTTTTCTACAAAAAAAATGTTACGTTTAATAATTATTTAATCAGACTAAAAATACAACATGAAAAAACAACTACAATTAATATTTTCACTCTTAGCATTTACTTTGGCAGTTAATGCTCAATTTGTTTTCAACGATGACTTCGAAAGCTATAATGAGGGAGACCTTATAGGTGCGAGCTCGCAAAATTGGAGAACATGGGGCGGTCAAGGTGGAGGAGCAGATGATGTAGCTATTGTTACAGATCGCGCTAATAGTGGATCGAACTCTTTGAGATTGAAGGCTGTAGGCGGAGGTGGACCAGGTGACATCGTTCTACCATTTTTAGATAAATATACATCTGGTAATTTTCATCTTGATTTTATGGTTTATATACCTGCTGGATCTAGTGCTTATTACAACTTTCAAGGAGAAAGTACTCCTGGACAAGAATGGGTTTATAATGTTAATATGAATGCAAATGGTTCTATTTCCTTTGCTGGAGGAGCAAATGTTACTATAATGGCAGCTACCTTCTCCCCAGACACCTGGACGAAGATGGGAATAGATGTCGACTTAAATAACAATGTATGGGCGATATCAGTAAATGATGAGTGCGTTGGTTCTATTCAGAACCCATCTAATTATTTAGCATCATTAAATTTATATCCTACTGCTGGCAATGATTATTACGTTGATGATATTAATATGATGTATACACCTGATGGAGATAGATTCACTACTGATGCCGTATTAGCGCTTAACACATATACTGAAATTGGTATAGTAGGTGCCAACGTGCCTATTAGCGGTACCGTTACAAATAATGGGACTACTGCGATTGACGGATTTGATATTAGTTATGGCGGTACAACCGAGTCTTTTGAGGAACAGATTGAATCGGGCGCTTCAGCGTCTTTCGTCATGAATGATGTTTCCTATGCAATTGCAGACGGTACTGCTTCAGGTCAAGTCACATTAAGTAATGTTGATGGGGATGAAAATTCTTGTAATGATATCTCGACTATTGTAAGTCTATCTATTACCGTACCTAGGGGTAAGAAGTATGTTGCTGAGGAAGCGACTGGAACATGGTGTCAGTTTTGTCCTAGAGGGGATGTTTTCATGAACTATATGAATGATCAGTATCCTAATCTTTTTATCGGGATAGCAATGCATGGAAATGGAAACGATCCAATGGAAATACCTGAATATGTTACAGGCTTAACGGAGTTATCTGGTTTCAGTGGCTTTCCCTCTGTAAGTACGGAAAGAAATGGTTTTATAGACCCTTCAGGTTTGGAACAAGATTTTGTAACTAGAATACAGCAACCTTCTCCTGCAGATATTACTATCGCAGCTACTTTTGATGAATCGTCTCGTGAGTTGGTTATTAATGCAAGCTTGGAAGCATTGACTACTATCTTCTCTGGAGCAAGTATAGTTTTGGTTCTGACAGAGGATGGCGTGACTGGAACTGGTCCAGGGTATAATCAAGCTAATGCATTCTCTGGTGGATCTACTATTATGGGAGGATACGAGTTGTTGCCTGATCCAGTACCTGCTGCTCAGATGGTTTATAATCACGTCGCTAGAGCTCTTTTAGATGGATTTACAGGCGCTGAAAATGCATTTTCTGGTGGTATGTCTGCAGGAGATAGACGTAGTGTCGAGTATAAGATAACGCTTCCTGAAGAATGGGATGAAGATAATATACACATTGTAGCAATCTTTAGAGACTCCGATGGAACGACACCTACTGGCGCAAAAGCGACTATAGAAGAGGCTGTTCAAAATGTGGTCAGCAGCACTAGCAATCAGGTATCGGCACAGAATGTAGAAGTATATCCAAACCCTTTTGCTGAGGTGACCAACGTAACTTTAAATCTCGAATCTGCAGCAGACGTGACTATTAATATTACAGATTCATTTGGTAGATTAATAAGCACAAGAAACTATGGTGCGCAAGAGGGTAAAATGATTTTCCCAATTAATGCGGATAATTTATCTGCTGGGCTTTACTTTATTAATGTGCTTGCTGGCGATTCTTTCATTTCAAAACGTGTAGTTATAAACAGAAAATAAGATTAAATATTCCAATATTTTGGCTGTCCCTTATGTTAAGGGACAGCTTTTTTTTGCTCTTATCAGAAACAAGTAGCAGGTGGCATCAGCCTAGGCTCGTCACGGGAGAGTGGTCATGGTGTGCACACAATCCTATAGGTACATTCTTAAGTCTAGCCTAACCTGGCTCTCTGCGAGACAATCTACGCTGTTGGCTAGCAGAGGGAAGGAGGGTGTAATCAAGCGGATGACCCGGCACGCAACGCTAATAATGGTGCTCTTTCTATCCTAAAATAACGATACTTACATTAGTCATGATAGTTAGGGCGTACCATATGACTACCTCGGAAAAAGCGGTTGTCACGGTCGGTTTATGCGCCACTAGCTCCTGTGGACTCCCCCTCCAGTCGATGGCTTCTATCCCTTCCGCAACATATATAAAAGAAAAATCTAATCTATAATAGGATATTATACAAGCTCTTAAAAAGCATGAAAACACCTTGTTACAAATACATTCTTAAAAAAGCCTTCTAACCAAGATACTTTGATTATTTTTGTAATAAGGGGATTAGAACTGCTACATAATGAACTATCTATAGAGGAACCCTTAATAAAAAGGATGGCTAAATTTCCAATCATAAGACAGCTAGATGCAATGGACTGCGGTGCAGCTTGCCTAGCTATGATATGTGCCTATCATGGGCAGGATCGATCTTTGGCGGAGCTTAGAGAAGTAACTTTTGTTGATCGAGATGGCGTGTCATTGCTCAATATAAAATCTGCGGCTGAAAAAATTGGATTTGAAACATTACCAGTAAAAGTTAGCTACTTGAAACTTGTAAATGAGCTTCCACTTCCAGCTATTGCACATTGGGATCAGAACCATTTTGTAGTGGTCTATACCGTAACGCCAGATCATGTAATTATTGGAGATCCAGCAGTTGGCGAACGGAAGCTGACGAGACAGGAATTTGAAAAGTACTGGAATCAGCAAGGAGTAAATAATGGTGTGATATTGTTGCTTGAATACCCTGAAGAGGAAGTTGGGAAAATGGAAGAACCTACTTTGCCGAGTGACATGGATTCTACTGAAGAGGTGAAAGAAGTTGCGACCGCGGCACTAGTCTCCACTGGATCGGCGAGCAGTATATTTACGAATTTAAAAGGTAATATCAAATTCTGGATACACTTGGTGGTAGGTAGCATCATGCTTTTTTTGATCTATTTGTTTTTACCATTTGTGATTAAAGAACTAATCGATACAGGGGCAATTCTTAAAGATACGAGTGTAGTACATACTGGTTTGTTTGCTTTCGCGATGTTAGGCTTGGGTAGGATTTTATTGGAGTTGTCTAGAAATTGGATGTTTCAGCAAGAAGCTGCTGTAACTAACGCAAGACTTATTTCTATCTATCTGGAAAAGCTAACTAAACAACCGATTCGTTTTTTTGAGAGACGACTCAAGTGGGATATCTTACAACGCATTTACGATAACTATAAAGTAGGCGCTTTTTTTCAGTCCTCCTCTATTCAAGCTATCTTTTACTTGATTATGTTACTGTCGTCAAGCATCGTGCTCTTGCTGATGCATGAGCTGTTATTTATTTTTTTCTTAGTAGGACTTATCTTACAGATAGGAGTGACCTTGTTTTTCAGACAAAGAAGATTGTATGCTAAACAGTCAGTTATAGAAACGAGTGGAAGAAGTCAAGATTTATTATTTGAAATTATAAACGGTATTTCTGCCATCAAATTAAATAATGCCCAGCAGTACAATCAATCTATCTGGGAAGAGCAACAAGGAGAGTTATTAGAGAAGAATCTTGCATTTAATAAAATCGATCAGTTTCAAAAAACAGCTATCAAGATTATTGGCTGGATAACCGAATTGATAGTGCTCTACTTCGCATTAAAAATTTTCATGCAAGGTGATTTGACACTTGGGTCTATCATGGGAATTATTTATATATTGGCTTATTCTAAAAATGCAATTGTAGAATTATTCGATTTATTGATCGATTATCAAGAGGTGAAGTTAAGTTTATTGAGGTTGGCAGAGATGGGGGATTTGCCAGTCAAGGAATACGAAATCTCTAATCCATCCTATATACCCACCTACAAGGACATTGAAGCAAAAAGTCTTTCATTTAGGTATGGGGACAAAGATAGCCCCTTGGTGATAGATGATGTAAATTTAATTATACCAAAGGGTAAAAAGACTGCCATAGTAGGTGTCAGCGGGAGTGGTAAAACTACTTTGGTCAAATTATTGGTTGGCTTGTACACTCCTATAACGGGATCCGTTAGTCTAGGAAAATTGGATTTGCAAGATGTAAATCCTACCTTATTGAACGATAAGCTTGCGGTTGTATTCGAAGATGGATATATATTTTCGGATAGTATCCTCGCTAACATTATCATGAATGAAGGTAAAGCGGATAAAACGAGGCTGAAGGATGCTATTGAGATGGCTTGTTTAGATACCTTTATGGAAACTTTACCACTAGGATATAATACAAGAATAGGAGAGGAAGGAATCCAGTTAAGTAGAGGTCAAAAGCAAATGGTCTTGCTAGCAAGGGCTTTCTATAAGCAACCCGAAATATTAGTGTTCGATGAGTCCACCAATGCGCTAGATGGCATTACGGAGAGAAGGCTCCTGAAAAATCTCAATGATGCATATGAGAATAAAACTTTAATCTTTGTAGCGCATAGATTAAGTTCGATAAAAGACGCGGATCAGATAATAGTATTACATAAGGGTATTATAGTAGAGCAGGGAACACATGCCGAATTGTTAGAAAAGAGAGGCGCCTATTTTTTAATTTTGAGAAACGATTTAGAGTAAAAAGTGCAAAGGTATTTAAAGGAAATATTAGCTAAACCACCTTATAACTTAGGAAATATCGCCAATGTCTTATTGGTGGTAAGTGCCATATTATTAGCCTCTATCTTTTTGATTAAAGAAGAAGACAGAGATATCACTTTGAATCTTGCTCAAAAACAAGTGGAGGTTGAGATACCTGGAGAAATCCAAATGGCGCAAAAAGGATTTACTAAATTAAGACCTATTATTAAACTTGGTCAAAGTATTAGTAGAGGGGATACCCTTTTTATCGCGTTAGATGAAATACAGGAGAATCAACTGCAGCAATTGCGCTCAAAATTAAATGATAATAGGTTGACTCCTACCGAAGAGACGCTAAATTATGACTTTGTAGATGAGCGAATGAGAACGAAAATGATAGCTTTGGCGAGAGCAAAGACGGTTACGAATAAGGGAAGAGATAATGTAGATTATACCAGCCGCTTAAAAGTACTGAATCGGTTAATTAAAGATAATAAACAGGAGTTACAGGCGCTTAATGCCTCAATTCCCAAATTCAAAGCTATTGAAAAGGATCTTGAGAAAAGATTTTTTGAATTGAGAAACAGATACGAGAAGGATGTATCACTACTGCCAGCACTGAAGAAAATGCGTGAAAAACTGACTGCTAGTGAATTAAATACCAAGCAGCGTATGGGCCAAGCCAAAACTACACGACTAAAAATAAGAGAATTTGAGAGTGAAGTGAAATTCATTCGGAATGCCCAATCCAAATCAAGATCTAAGTCGGCGACCGAAAAAGACTTTATTGTATATGAAGCAGATCTTGCTATGGCCTTAGATTCTTTATGGGAAAATAGTTTGGTGCTATCAACCATATCCGGGCAAGTTGCTTCTTTTGGAAATCTGGAAAATGTAATGGCTCAGGACACTCTGATTATGCTCGAGAGTGTGAATGAGGGTGTGAATAGGAGTAATGTCATTTTTGCAACAGCTAACGATAAGGATGGAGCTAAGATATATCCAGGTGCTAATCTATTGATTCTTATCCAAGATGGCACAAGTGTGAACGGAGAGATCGTGAAAAATATAAAAAGTAAGGAGTCGTCCACCTACCAAGTAGAAATTGCATCTGCTGAAGAATTAAGCTTTTTAGAAATCGAGCAAATAATAGTACCATCAAAAAATGAGCAATTTATAGAAAAGGTTCTAGAGAACTTTTAGTTTTACAGATGCTATTTTCACCTTATGTATTAACGCGTCTTCCTGCTTATAATTTATCGAACTTGGATTCCTTCGCCATCGAACCTTCTAAGGATATAGATATAGAGAATCTTATAGAAGATCGTCGAAAACATTTTTTATCTTTCATCAAGTCCAATGACTTGATGATTTCTCTGCCGCTATCAAGCTATACCTTGTACAATGCTATTCCGCACTATGAATTTCATTCCTTCGTAAAAATTCGAAAAAAGGAAAAGCAGACGGAACGTGCTTTGATGAAATATTTATGTCGGATGTCACTGAATGCTAGCCCGCTCGCCGCCTTTGCTAAATCGCAGTTTGTGGACTGGTCAGAGAAGGTGCAAGCACCAACCAGCAATTACGTTTTTAAACTCTCATTAGAGCAACGCAAAGAATTTTTTGATCTCTGTTATTGTGATGTAGGACTGCAAGGAATTATGAGATATAGATTGAATCCAAGTCTTTGCAAGACTGCTACAGGCTACTCTTATATTCATAAAAGTGCAGATCATAATAGTAAGGTAGAGTTAGTTGATGATTCAGATTTCGCGGAGGCTGTTCGAATCTTACGTAGCACTGATTTTACCTTTGCTCAATTCGTAGATAAAGTGGATTATGATGTCAATGAATTTTTAGAAAGTCAACTCATAGTTCCTTCTTATCCCATTTTTGATGATGAGAAGACACAACAGGAAATTATTAAATCTATCAATGAGAGACATAAGCTATCCTTTAGGTTTTCTGACTTATCTATTGCACAATTTAGCAATTTGACTCCTGCACTCGTTTTAGAACTACAATCTCATTGGATAAAAGAAATTAAGAAATATGCTAAAGCCCTAGATGTAAGTATAGATAGTGTGCTAAGACCGGAACGGCTGTACTATTTCAATACTTATGCTGATAAGATGCTGACTAACTATCCAGAATTGAATAAAGAAGTTATCGCTAAAGATGTACTTAAGCTAGTACGTTTGATTGATCAAGCGACAATAAATACTACTGCTAAAGTTTCCAAAGATAAATTGAATGAGCAGCAAGAAATAATGCCAGTCAAATTCGATCTGAAGAATATAGTCATTCAGAAGATGGAGGACGAAAGTATTATGCTACCATTACATTCAGTAAAAGAATCAGACCGCTTAGAAGATTATGGACTCATGCTAAGTCATACCACCAATGGCATTAAATTGATGAATATAACGCCTGCTCAAGGTAAGTTTTTTTCCCCCGCTTTAGTTCTAGCAAGTCAAAAAGTGAAAGAGGCAGTTGGCAATTGGATTACGGAGAATGCGAATTATAAAGTCGCCGTTAAAGATGAGTCATTACACTCTAAAAACAGTGGTAATAAATATATAAAAGAAATGGAGTCATTTGGGTTAGATTTTCAACATCCTATTTCTGAGCGTGTAATCGTAGATATAAATGATGACAATCAATCTATAAACGCAGCGAATGGGGAGGTAATAGAGTTAGTGAATTTAGGAACGGAGCAAATTAAGGCCAGATCAGAATATTTACAAAATTTATATACACATACCACACAAAGGCCCAACATCCCTGTATTTATTTTAGCGATGCAGCAAAAATATAAATTCACTATAAAGGAAAATATAGACGTATTACCCAGTATAAAAGGCAAGAACTTCATCCTTGGATATAAGAAATGGGTAATAAGCGCCAAAGAAATTTTCCAACCATTTGCTGGAAGTGTAGAGGAGAACATTCTTCCTATAAATGAATGGAGAAAAGAGCTAAAAATGCCCAGACTGATTTCATACATCATTGATGGCGGTAAGCCGCTGTATAATGATTTTCTAAATGTTTGGACTTTACATGCATTCTTGAAAATGGTGCGATCAATGGAGAGAAAATGTGTGATATCAGATTTAGGTTTTGGAGAAACGATCAAGAATGAGCAAGTCATAGAGTCTTATTTTGAGGTTAAAGTATAAGCTTAATACAAGATGGAAAATCCAGAATTATTCTTGATCTTTTTTGCTGTTGCATTTTTATATTCCTCTATTGGGTTTGGTGGTGGAAGCAGCTATATTGCAATCTTAGCGATGTATGGAATTGATTTTGAGGCATTGAGGTTAATGGCTTTGTTATGTAACATCACTGTTGTCAGCTTTAGCGTATCATACTATACTGGTAGGAAGATGATAGATATGTCTGACACCTGGCCACTTATTATGCTAAGTATTCCATTTGCTTTTATTGGAGGTCGTATAGAATTGTCTAAGACAGTGTTTCTCATCACCTTAGGAATGGTTTTGGTCTTTGCTAGCATAGTTATATTCTTTAAGCGCAAATCTTCTGCTGAGACTTCTGCTATTAGCGACAAAACGCATATAAAAACTAAGGTTGGAGTTGGAGCTGGTGTAGGATTTCTATCAGGATTAGTGGGTATTGGAGGTGGGGTTTTTCTATCACCAATCCTGCATCTCATCAGGTGGAATAGTGCTAAGCGAATTGCAGCTGCCTCCAGCTTCTTTATAATGGTAAATTCTATGGCGGGCTTATTAGGACGGTTTAGTAGAGGAGCTATTATACCTGATTGGTCATTTGCAATTTTACTTATGTCAGCAGTTTTTCTTGGTGGTCAAGTAGGGATGCGATTAGGAACACAAATTTTATCGGAATTAATAGTTCGAAGACTTACATCAGTTTTAATATTCTATGTAGGTGTGAAGCTAATATTCAGTAATATTTAAATTGTAGGTTAATACTTCTCCTTAAATTGCCAAAGAATACCAGCTTCATCTTCATAGGCGACAACACCAATTTTATCATTGTAGAATACTTTAATTATTGGACTGTTAAATTTTGTAAACTCAACACTCTTAAATTCCATATCAATAAAATACTGACTATCTAGCAGAGTTGTAGTCTCATAAAGAGGAGGTGGATAAGTATTTATGTGGAGAATTTTGCGAAATACAAGACGCCTATTTATAGTGTCATTCTTTGTGTCTTCATAAAAAACTTTCAGTACGTTAGCCTCTTGCATACTCTGTAAGTTTGCAAAATAAGGCTTTGACTCTGAAACAAGTGTATATTCTAATCCATCATCAGAAAGTAACTTGGTTGTTACAGACTCTATCCTGTAGCAATATTTGATAGTGTCATTTTCTGTAAAAACAAAATCTTCTATTTGAGGACGTTCATTATTAATAGAATAAGATTTTTCAGCACCAGCTTCGTTAAAATACGTAACTACACTGCTAGTATGATAAGCAGAATTTATTTTACTTTCAGCATCTAGCGTATAATCGTCTAAGACCTTGTCACAATTACCAGCATTATTGCCCAATTTAATAGGAATGACAGAATCATCACCCTTGCACGAAACAATAATGCAAGCAATCATAAAGAAAACAAATAAGACTATGTAAGACTTATACACCAAGTAAATTTATCTAATTATTTGAATATTAGTTATTAAGGGCGGTTTGCACACCATCCAATAACATTTCATTCACGTAAAAAGTGCCATTGTATTCGCTAATATTCGAAACTTTCTATTAAGTATGCAAAATTGATGCTAAATCATTTATAGTTTTACCTATAATGGATACTTATCTGATATAGAAGTGATTACGTGTCTAAATTTAATCTTAACTATGAGCTCTATTTTATGATTAACGAAATTATCTTAATATTTTAAACGGACTACTCGTTTTGAGTGACATACTGGTAGCAATTAGAAATTTCTCTAATCGTAAAGGGGCAATAATATCAATATAGCAGCATAACTGAGTATAAACTTCTCATTAACAATGAAATATACCATTTAAACTTTGAATAATTGTAACATTCAATGCACGTTGAAAGTACTATATAACTAACAGTTACAAACACAATTATTAAAATATTTTCGCACATGACAATTGACGATCAGCGAAAAGTTACTTTTAAGTCTAAGGATATTATTTATTTGAAGAATGATGGAAAAGAAAAATCATCACAAATTAATAAGGAACTACTTAATTTAGCAATTCAAAATTCAAGTGATAAGCTTCAGTCCTCTTTATTTGTAATCAAGTCATATGCGCAGCTTTTGCAGCGTACTCAGAATGAGGATACAATTAATAGAGGTATCAATTTAATAGAAGAATCTTCTAATAAAATGGACAATGCTATACAAGCACTAGTCTCGCTCATTCAACTGTACACGATGGAGCAGCCAGTAAATGACCTTGTATTCTTTCAAGAAATTTATGATATCGTAGAATCATCGCTATACGATGAAAGACAAATATCTAAACCTAGGATAAAAATTGAATTTGATGACCATTCGAAGGTCTGGTTTCCCAAAGAATATTTAATTATTATCCTGCGAGAAATGTTGTCAAATGCTTTATTACATAATATCGGTCGAGACAATCTTATCATTAATATAAGTAGTTATAAGATACTAAACAGCGTGGTACTTGAAGTGAAGGATAACGGTAATGGATTTGTCTTTCCCAATCGTAAAGATAAAATTAGAGATCCTTTTAATAGTCAATCTAAACTAGATCAGTGCGCAGGTGTAGGCCTCAGTAAAATAGAGGCTATAGTAAAAAGAACCGACGGAACATTCGATATTGAAAGTTCGATAGGAGAGGGCACAACATGTAGGTTTTACTTTAGGTAATTATTTTTAAAATAATATATTCTGGGTTCTGCATTTAATTGTAGAGCCTTTTTTATTTTGTGCGAAACAGTAATTTGGTACAAGTAATATTGTTAGCCGCTGGCGTTTCGAGACGTTTCAAAAATGGGAATAAGCTTCTTTACCATATCGGAAAACAAAGCTTGCTTAACCAAACCATATCCCATTTGCACCAAGCTGAATTAGGACAAATAATGCTGGTTACTGGTTACGAAAACGACAAAATCATAGCGCAGATTCCAAATGAAATCGACTTTGTAGAAAAGCATAATGTGAACTATATGGATGGCATGACGAGTTCAATCCAATGCGCCGTTCGATTGTGCAATCCAAATGTTTCTGCTTATATGATATGCCTAGCTGATCAAATAGAAATAAAACCAATCACTTATCAATTACTCGCCCAAACTTATTATCAATTGAATAAGAATAATTCAAAACTGATACTTGCTCCCTACTATGGAGATAGAAAAGGAAATCCAGTAGTTATTTCGTCTTTCTACCGTGACCAAATACTTGCATTAAAAGAGAGTAACGGTTGCAGACCTATATTGAATGCGTATCCTGAGCATGTAGTGAAGATCACAACTGATGATCAGGGTATATTGACAGATATAGATCGCCAGGAAGATTTGGCTAAATACTGAGTTAGCAATTTGTCATGATTTTTTCCAAAAAATCACGCCAAATTGGATCTAACTCTGATGATAATCCTGGGTTTTCCAACCCAGGGCTATTGATATTCAAGCTGCTCTGCGGTTATCTTTTCTTACTTCTGAATATGCCTATGTTCAAGATTATAAATGTATTACCTCTCCATAAGCAGCAGCAGCAGCTTCCATAACTGCCTCACTCATTGTTGGGTGTGGATGTACAGATTTTATAATCTCATGACCAGTAGTTTCTAGATTTCTCGCAACGACTACTTCTGCAATCATTTCGGTAACATTATTACCAACCATGTGTGCACCCAAAAATTCACCATATTTTTCATCAAAGATTACCTTCACGAAACCCTCTTTCGCTCCTGCAGCACTTGCCTTACCGGACGCACTGAACGGAAACTTTCCAACTTTTACCTTATAGCCTTTCTCCACAGCCTCGGCTTCGGTAAGTCCTACAGAGGCTACCTCTGGGACACAGTATGTACAAGACGGAATATTATTGTAGTTAATAGGATCAGGATTTTGGCCCGCTATTTTCTCTGCACATATTATGCCTTCTGCTGTAGCCACATGCGCCAAGGCAGCACCAGGTACAATATCACCAATAGCATAAATACCAGCCACATTGGTCTGATAAAATTTATCGACCGTTATTAGACCTCTATCCGACTTTATACCCAAAGCTTCCAATCCAATGTTCTCTGTATTAGGACTTACTCCAACAGCAGAGAGGACTATATCGCATTTGATTTCTTCAGTATTTCCTGTTTTTCTATTCTTTGTATTTACTACACAAAGTTTATCCTTAGTATCAACGGACTCCACAGAGGTATTGGCAAGCACCTTGATACCCTTTTTCTTAAATATTTTAGTTAGCTCTTTACTAATGTCTTTGTCTTCTCTTGGTACCAAACCTTGCTCTAGAAATTCTACCAAAGTTACTTCTGTCCCAATAGTAGCGTAAAAATATGCGAACTCTACCCCGATGGCACCACCACCTACAACGACCATCTTTTTAGGTATTTTTTCTAAAGTCATCGCTTTTCTATAGCCAATAATCTTTTCTCCGTCTATTGGTAAATTGGGTAATTGCTTGGCTCGTCCACCTGTAGCTATTATGATATGATCTGCATCGTAGGTAGTCGTCTTACCCGACTCATCTTTAACTTCTACCTTCTTACCTCGCTGCAGCGACCCATTACCCATAATGACGTCGATCTTATTCTTCTTCATCAAAAATTGGATGCCTTTACTCATCCCATCTGCTACTCCGCGGCTTCGTTTTATCATACCCTTGAAGTCCGCTTTTACACCACTCACATTGATACCATAATCTTCGCTATGATTGATATATTCAAATACTTGTGCACTTTTTAGTAAGGCCTTGGTAGGAATGCATCCCCAGTTAAGACAGATACCGCCGAGTGATTCCCGCTCAACTATTGCAACTTTCTTCCCTAATTGCGCTGAACGTATCGCTGCTGGATATCCTCCAGGGCCGCTACCAATAACTATTACATCGTATTTCATATAAAAATTTTCTTTATTTAAAATTGTCCGCAAATATAGGGTATTAGCGACGATTTTGCATCAAAGTTTGCTTACAATGTTAGCTTACAATACGAGAGAAAAGGGAGCAGTAAAATAATAAAATTGATGATTTGTCTCCGTATGCCAAGTTTTATTAGCATGGAAAAATTATTTAGTTGCTTGTATATATTCAATAAGTTAGCTGATAGTCGATAAGCTTTTTATTGCTACTAGTTTGACAGGTCTATATGTTCGTTAAGATTATGCCTCTATTCGTAATTCTACTCTTCTATTTTTAGCCAACTCCTTAGCGCTATTATCTTTTGCGATAGGCTTCGACTTGCCTAAGTATTCAATTTCTATTCTATTTTTTGATATTCCATTGGCAATCAGAATATCTCTGAGCGCTCGCACACGGTATTTAGAAACTCTAGTATTCCACTCTTTATTGCTGCCATCATATGCAAAACCTATCAGTTTTATCGACGCTGCATCATCACCTTCTATACGCGATTTCAACTTATCTATATAAGTCTGTATTTCCTCTGAAACCTTTATTCGATATGCATTCTTTGGATAATAAAAGTTTACTACGGGCAGCACTTTATTTTCTGAAGTTTGAGCAAATAAATTATTTCCAGAAACAGCCATAGCAAGAATAAGGGAGAAGAGAAAAGTAGTTCTAAATATCATCGTGTATTTTTATATTAAGACTTATTAGATTTTAAAAAGTCTCATTATTTCTCCAAAATATTCTTCATATTATGAAATGATTATCGCTGATAAAGCTTGATGATTAATAGTGTCTTATCAGTACTATTTATTCTATCCATTCCGACAAAAAAGCCTTGCTCAACCTCGACTGCAGGTTGTTGTTCAAACTCAACTTTCATTTTTCTTACTGCTTGAGCCCAATTCGCAAATGACATGTATTCAGTATCCAGGTTAGCCAAGAAAGTAAGCCGTTCCACCGCCATATCTACTGATGATATGCTGGTGTCACGTGGTAGCGTGAATCTAAATTCTTGAGAAATTTTTTCACAGCCAGTTTGAAAAAGCGATAGTGTGCTGCCATCAGTAAATTCCAGATTCTCTTCTGCATTTTGACCCACAAGTAAAAAGGTATGTTTTATAATTTTACTTGGTGCGTCACTAAAAATAGCTTGCGGCTTTGGCGCTGTGCATCCATTTTTTTTATCTTCTTCAGAAATAGTACCGCAGCCCAAGAGGAGTAGGAGCGATAGCATATAAAAAATAGCGGTCTTTATCATACTATATTATTTATACTAGTTTATGGGCATGCGTGCTAAGCCTTCGTGGAAATCACGTACATCAAAATTGTCTGCTACGAATGCCAATTTTCCTCGGCGATCTATGAAACATATTCCCTCCCTTGCAATCACCCTAGCAAGTCCTTCTCTAAATTCCCAAGTTAAACCAAATATGGGTGGCGTCAGAACATCACCATTTAGGTCAATATAGCCCCATAATTCATCCGATTGATAGCTAGCAAATCCATTTTTAAAATTAGTAATCATATTATATTTTGGTGTCAAAACCACATTTCCTCCATTATCCAATAAGCCGTATTTTCCATTTTTCACAAATGACCAACGCTCCTCACCAAGGAATTTTATGCCTTCATTGTCTGGTGATCTTAATTCAGTTCTATCTTGATTTAGAAGTTGATATTTATCATCAATTTTTACGGCTACTATTTCTCCATTTGACTGTGATATAGATTGATAGTTAGGAGAAATTATTGTCTGATCTTTTGCATTGATAATCCCAAACTTACCTTCTTTTTTGAATTTATAATTTCCATTTTGCAAAGCACTTATTCGATCATAATATTTAGATATTTTCTTGCCCATTTTACTGATCAGAAAGTAATTGTCCTCCTTTTTTACAATTGCAACTCCATTTTTAAAATCAGTGGCTGCATCAAATTGAGCGCTTATTATTTCCTTATTCTGCTGATCTATATAAGCCCATTTTTCAGCTAACCTTACGGCGCATAGTCCCTCACTAAATGTCCGCATATCTTTATAAAGAAATGGAATTACAGTATTACCTTTTTTATCGATGACACCATAGTTACGTTCAAAGTTGCTGACCTTTGCCATGCCATCTTCAAAGTTAAAAGCATTATAATATGCAGCTGGAATCACTTTCTCGCCACTATTATTTATATAACCCCACTTTGCTTTGCTACGAAATGCAGCCCTACCATCTGCAAAATTATTAACTTCATCATAGTCCCCTTCAATAACTATTGCGCCCGTCTTATCTATAAATCCCCAGATATTTTCTGACTCATCATACTCTTCAGAGAGCGGTATGAGCTGCGTACTTTCAGCATTGCCCTCCTTATCTGTATCGGCTGCGCAAGCCCACATCATAGCAGTTATTGCTATTAGTGAAATATGTTTTATCAATGAATACAAACTATGACGTGTCTCCATACAACTTTTATTACCTTTATTTACACTTTACGCTAGTTTCAAAATATTTATGAAAAATTTACTTTTAGCGTTCACAATATTAAGCATATTCTCCCTGAACTGGACGATATTTACTTCGGAGAATGGCAGATTTTCTGTTTTGAGTCCAGCTGAATTGACATTAAATCTACAAACTATACCCTCTGCCTTGGGAGAAGTAAAGTGGCATACATATTCTTATCAGGCTGTAGATACATCGGAGCTGGTATTCTTATATTCCATTACCTATTATGAATATCCAGATCAGCTGATGCCATCTGATTCTACGGAGATGATTGACCAGTTTTTTACGGAAACGCTGGACGCTATTTCGGAGCGTATTGATGGAGAGATACTATACAGTCAAAATGAGCTGGTCAATACTTATCCTGCGCGAATCACCCGTATGCAGTATCAAGATGGGGCCTATTCTCTCAAAAGTAAGCTGATATTAGCAAAGCACAGATTTTATATGGTAGAAGTATTCTCTACTTCTGATCAGGGAATAGACTATAAGATCAACAAATTTATGAATTCATTTAAGCTGTTAGATTAGACTAATAATGACCTTAATATAATAGTATATTTGGGGCCATACCGACTGAAAAGCGTCGGCACCGGGCTTTTCGTCACTCCACGTTCGTTGCGGTGCTAGCGCACTCCTCCTATCACCTATCTACTCTCCTGGCACGTCGGCTGACTACTATCCCTTGTCCAGTTTATTCTCTGTAATTTTTATTTGCTATCTATTGAGAACATTGTGCTGACGTAGGTATCTTGCATAGCCAAAGAGAAATGCAGCAATCAGTATCACAAATGCTGGCAGCACTAGAGATACATTACCCATCGCATTGAGCGTATTAGTAAATAATAAACTAGTTGCAAACTGAAGCACAACACTAATCAATGATATCAAGAAAAAAGGTACAGCCCAAGACTTTCTAAGTAATAATCCTACACTACCTAATAAGCCACCAAATACACCTAAACCATAAAGCATCTTCAGGTAGATTGGATTATTTTTGTACAATTCTTGCATGGCTGGTTTCATTACAGATAGTTTTTCGGGGGAGATGAACATATCAGAAAGATATGCGAAAATACCCATCATATTCCATAATGTTGCCATGATAGCTATCACCCAGAATACTGTCGGTACTTTTGCTGGCACGTTTTCCATTTAATTTAGTTTAAGATCTTAATCATTGTTAGAATCCATATAAAACACCAAATTAAAGTTATTATAGGAGAAATTATAAATTATTTGTCTTTTGTACGACATTTTTTTGGTCGCTACTTGCTTGACATTTTTTCTGCGATTAAATGCTATGATTCGTTTTACAACAGTGTATTCTGGAGAACATCTGCTAGTATTAGTATAGGAGTAAATCTTAATGACCATTATCAGAACTATTAAAAGTTCTATTATAGGCATATTTAGTGGTATACGAAATTATGACTGATAACATGCCTAGTTCTGAGTATAGAATTTATGAGTCAGGGATAGGAAGGGTGACCCATCTTCGGGTCAGTCGTGCTGTGGAGGTACGGAACAGTGGGACGGGAGCGATAGCGTACCCCTGGAAAGCCCGCCGCCAGCCTACTTCTAACTACCGTAGTAGTTAGAAATAGGCTGGCTGGACTCCCAAAAAATTGTCTGTAATAAAAACTTGCTGTTTGCATAAAAAGCATTTTTAGCTTAATCCTTTTTACTTGTAATCCGTTACAAATATATATGACAGATGTATTTTTAGATACTCTATATCAAAAGCATCAAGCTTGTACAGCTTGCCCACCATCTGATAAAGTGACAGGATTTTTTGATGATTTGGTTGGTCTACTTTTCCCTGATTTATCTGTTAGACAGTTCGAGTCGAGAGAAGAGTTCAAGTATTTCGCCAAAAAAAATCAACAGGATCTACTCGCTATTTTGCGTTATCATCCCGATAACCAAGATGGCAATGCGGAGCGAAAATGCGAAATCTTCTTTCAAGCAGTCCCAGCTATAGAAGCTATGCTCCAAGCTGATGCATCTGCGATGTTGAATGGAGATCCTGCAGCTAGGTCTACGCAAGAAGTGATAAGATCGTACCCAGGATTTAAAGCAACGGCTGCACACAGAATTGCCCACCAACTCTTTAAGCAAGAAGTGTCTTTAATACCTCGTATGATAAGTGAAATCATGCACATGCGCACGGGCATAGATATTCACCCAGGAGCGACTATTGGTAAATCCTTCTGCGTCGATCATGGAACGGGGGTAGTTATCGGAGAGACATGCATCATTGGGAATAATGTAAAAATATATCAAGGGGTTACGCTAGGAGCATTGAGTGTCAAAAAAGAAGATGCGCTCAAAAAGAGGCACCCTACTATAGAGGATAATGTCATCATATATGCTGGGGCTACGATACTAGGTGGGAACACAACTATAGGAAAAAATACTATTATCGGTGGTAATGTTTGGATAACGGAGAGTGTTGCAGCCGACTCCAAAATTTATTATAATTATAAAAATCATTCATGCAATTCGAATCTTTAATTGGTAACACCCCACTTGTGCAATTAGAAAATATGGGGGTAAAACCGTCCGTCAAAGTATTTGCAAAACTGGAGGGTAATAATCCTGGTGGCAGTGTGAAAGATCGAGCAGCCTACGGTATGATAAAAGGCGCTATGGAGCGAGGAGATATAAAAGAGGGTAGCAATCTTATAGAGGCGACTAGTGGCAACACGGGTATAGCATTGGCGATGATAGCGAGCAGATTTAAAGTAAATATGACTTTACTGATGCCTGCTTCTGCTACACGTGAGCGAGTACTCACCATGAAGGCCTTTGGTGCTGAAGTGATACTGACTCCCGCCGATAAGACTATAGAACACAGTAGGGAAGTCGCAATGGATATGGCTGCTACAGGAGATTATTTCTTATTAAACCAGTTCGATAATCCAGATAACTATAAGATGCACTTTCGTACTACTGGACCAGAGATATGGAAGGATACGAATGGAGAAATTACACATTTCGTTTCTTCAATGGGTACAACGGGTACTATAATGGGGGTTTCCAAGTATCTGAAATCACAAAATCAAAATATACAAATTGTTGGTACACAACCGACAGAAGGTTCACGCATACCCGGTATACGTAGATGGCAGCCAGCTTATTTGCCGAAAATTTTTGATGCTTCAAGAGTTGATCGCATAATGGATGTGAGTAGAGATGATGCAATCGCTAATGCGCGAAGACTTGCAAAAGTGGAAGGTATATTCGGTGGCATGAGTACAGGTGGTGCACTTACTAATGCGCTGAAAATCGCGGACGAAGTTGATTTTGGAACGATTGTATTTATCAATTGTGATAGGGGCGATAGGTACCTGAGTACAGATCTATTCGCATATTAAGATGTATTACACTATGTGTATATTTAATGTAAGGCGGCTCTAAATGGTAGACTGTCTACAATCTTACCCTCAGTATCCATCCACCAGTGCAATCTATCATAAACCATGTCTTCTGGAAAATAGTGCAAGGCCATCTTGACAAATATATGGCCATGCTTCGCTTCAGAAATCCACAGCATTTTATAAAATTTTTCCAATTCAGGATCAGACATATTATCAGCGACTATCTTGAAGCGTTCTGCTCCTCTCGTTTCAACAACGGAGGCTATCAACAGTCGATCTAGGAATCGCTCCTTAACTCCAGAATGCATATTCTTCATTAGCTGCTTGATGTATGGATCTTCTGGCATTTTTTGAGCGAGCTGAACTCCGCGATTTTCCATTAGCTTGTACACTTGCTGAAAGTGATCGAGTTCTTCCACGGCAGTTTCAATAAGATCTGGAATCATCTCTACGCGATTTGGATATTTCGCGATGAAGCTCATGGCAGAGGAGGAGGCTTTTCGCTCACAGTCAGCATGATCTATCAGAAAACTATCAAAGTCTGCTAAGACTGCCTTGATCCAACCTGGTTTGGTAGTGACCTTAAGGTCAATGCTTAATTTCATAGTCTAGATTAGGTAGTAGCTTCTACAAGTTCTACCTTGCCTTTTGCGTATCCTTCCGACATATCTTTTGAGATAGCAGACCTAAATATTTTGAGATACGTTTTTTGATCGACTTGTAGGTGAACTACTTCTCCATCAATCTTATTTACCTTACCAATAATACCACTGTTAGTAACCACTTCGTCACCTTTCGCTATATCCTGAGTAAAGGTATCTTGTAATTTAGCTTTTTTAGCTTGTGGTCTTATCATAAAAAAGTACATCACACCAAAGATCATGGCCATCATGATCAGCATACTTGCACCGCCACCTTGAGCAGTTTGTAGAAATATCATATTCATTATTATTCTTGTTTTTCTGTTAGTTTTTTGTAATCTGGATTGGGATGCACGTACCCTTTCATGGTAAGTATAGTATTCGAAGGATATGTATTTGCTGTGAGGGTAACAGGTTTACTTTGCTCCTTCTTTTTACCAGCTGTATTAAATCTAACGGATACTTGGCTAGATTCTCCAGGCGCAATTGCTTCCTTTGGAAATTCTGGAACGGTACATCCGCAAGTAGCTTTTGCATCTGATATAAGTAAGGGTACTTTTCCCGTATTTGTAAACTTGAAAATATGATTCACAAACTTTCCCTCTATTACGGTACCAAAATCGTGGACAGTCTCTTCAAAGCTCATCTTTGCCACTAGACTAGTGTCTAATGGTTCATTAGCACTTATCGGCATACGAATAATATCTGATTTTGTAAAACCTTTAGTTTTACCATCTTCAGCTTTATCATTGTCGACACTGACTGTTGGATTGCAGCTGCTAAGTAGAACAGCGATGAAAAGCGTTATTATATTAAATTTCATGTTTGTTATTTAAAATACAAAATTAATTAAAATGAGATGGAAAAGGTAGAAAACCATGTTATTTTCTATCACCAGTAGTAATATCGTGCCATGTCAAATCATGAATCGTAAAAACTTACCAGGTGCGAATATAAACGGTCCATAAGCTCATGTCTCTGATAAATCCTATGGAATTTAGATAAAAAACGGATAACTTTAGGGCAACAATGCCGCATAAGTCAGGGTTTTAATTTTAATAATAGCGTCTGTGAAGCTTAAAAACGGAAAAGATGACCATTTATTTGATTGGTAGTATGGGGGTGGGTAAATCATCATTAGGGAGGCTAGTCGCAAAATACTTGGAGATCCCATTTGTGGATACGGACGACGAAATTGTGGCCACACAATGCATGTCCATCAATTCTATCTTCGAGACTAGAGGAGAGGCCTATTTTAGAGATTTAGAAACTCAGACTCTAAAGGAAATTGACTCAACAAAATCGATTGTTATTGCTACTGGAGGCGGATTGCCTTTATTCAATAATAATATGGACCATATGCTGAAGTCAGGGGTTGTAGTTTACCTTGAGATGGATATCCAATCTATAGCCGAACAGGTATATAAAGGTAGACTTAGAAGACCAGCGATGAAGTCTTTAAATATGAGTCAAATTAAAGATAAGCTAAGTGATATGCTGGCACAAAGAATCCCTATTTATGAGCGAGCACATCTTATTTTTAAACGAAAATATGATCGTAGTCAGGAGGCATTAGAGCTGAGTACATATCTAAGAATGTTTGTTTAAGCAAATAAATGATGTCACAGATTCTAAAATTACCTTAATAATATTAGCTAGCTACTAAATAGATTTGACCAATAGGAATTTTAATCAATTTATTAAGCTCCCCATAGATTTTCGCAAATTTATGAAGCTTTTCAATGTAGTGGTCCTAGGAAGATTCTTATCAGAGAATTCCGTAGAGATGGCCCTAAAAGCATATGCTGAATTTTATTTTAGTATTACAAATAAGTATCAAAAACGTACACAGTTGACCTTGATAGACAAGCGATTCAATCAGTCACTGAATGAGGTGCTGGTTAGCCAGTTAAAAATTGGCTCAAGTACAAAATATCTTTCATTGAATGTGCAAAATGAAGTAGAGAAAACCTATAAAAATGGTTCCCTACTATTACTGCCGAGAATAATCAATTCATCCAGTATTATTAAAGAGGCATTTCTATATGGTTTGCCGGTTATTGGTTTTGCTAACAGCAGACACGATAATTTATTGGATTCAACTAGTGGATTGGGAATAACATATCAAAATGAATTAACGGCAGTACAGGAATTGGCTAATATTCTTCGACTTTTAAATTATGATCCTGATGCACTAAAAATGCTCAGTAAAGGAGCAGCCCGTAAATTTGAGAGAGATCTGAGCTGGGGTGAAAGAAAACGTGAGGCTGGCTAGATTAGGGATATTTGTAAGAAGATTAAACTGTAGAACCATAGGGAGTTAATCAAAATTTAAGCGTTTGGATTACTCCATTTTTCTAAATTTTTCGCTAAAAACGGGGTAATTCTTGTTGGCAATTTGTCAT
>ENA-ORXM01001280-ORXM01001280.1-marine-metagenome-genome-assembly--contig:-NODE-1280-length-36086-cov-6.438974_pt1 | contig 36086 bp, 26 predicted proteins | sample MGYA00237867_ERZ511480 | MGnify/ENA primary metagenome ERZ511480 (study PRJEB26309, sample SAMN06266103) | marine metagenome | isolation source: Algal blade | place: United Kingdom:Sidmouth, United... | reverse complement strand
GGAGGAGGATTCGAACCTCCGAAGGCTGAGCCAGCAGATTTACAGTCTGCCCCCTTTGACCGCTCGGGAATCCCTCCGATCAGGCAAGCCGAGCATTATCGTGAGGCGCAGGGGCCCTGTCAACCTCGACCCGAAAGTCTTCGTCGACGATCGGCGCCGCTCCCTCGCGCGCAGAAGGTGTCAATCGCCCGACAGACATCGCCCCGGGCAGGCGATCCGGGCAGGCGATCCGGACAACTGATCCGCCTGCGATTCGTGCGGCCGACGGGACCACGGCGATCACCCGAGGAACTCCCCCACCCCCTCGAGCCCCTCCACGTGATCGCAGATCGACTTGACGATCATCTGGATCGGGGTGGCGACGACGAGACCGATCGGCCCCCACAGCCAGCCCCAGAACAGCAGGCTGACGAACACGGCGACCGCGTTCAGGCTCATCGCCTTGCTGGTCATCCACGGCAGCAGCAGACTCCCCTGCACGCTCGTGATCGCGAGCGAGACGGCCGCGACGAGCAGCGCGTCCGTCAGCGTGCCGAACTGGACGAAGGCGCTGAGCCCGGACACGGCGAACACGAAGGCGGGGCCGGCGTACGGGACGATGCTGGAGACCCCGGCGATCGCGCCCCAGAGCATCGCGCTCTCCACGCCGAGCCACAGGAACGCCGCCCAGGTGAACACCCCGACGAAGATCGCCCCGACCAGCATGACGAAGAAGAAGCGGCGGATCTGGGTGTTGATCTCGTCGAGGATCTGCAGCGTGAGCTTCTTCTCGCTCAGCGTGGGACCGGTGACGTGGAGGATCTTCTGCCGGTACAGCTTGCCGGAGGCGAGGATGAAGAACACCAGCAGCAGCACCGTCACCGCCTGCGCGCCGAACACCAGCACGCCCAGCGAGCCGTCGAGCAGGTAGTCGACATACTTGCCGCGTCCGCCGTCGACCACCACGGTCGGCTGCGGAACGACGGGAGAATCGTCGTTCGCGATGACCGCCTCACCGGCGGACCCGGCGGCCTTCTCGATCTCCACCGCCGCCTCGCGCAGCTTGTCGAGCATGCCCGCCTCCTCCGGAGCGGCCCGCTCGTCGTTCTCGAACTGCCGGATCGCCGTCGGGATCTTCTCGATCAGCCTGACCGCCTGTTCCTGCATGGCGACGACGCCGTAGCCGGAGGCGACGACGATGCCGGTGACGATCAGCCCCGCCGCCAGCGCCCGTGGCAACCGGGCGCGGTGATGCAGGAAGGAGACGACCGGATACCAGGCATAACTCACCAGGATGGCGAGCACGATCGGGGCGAAGAAGCTCCGCGCGAAGTACAGGCTCGCGGTGACCGCGATGACGGCGAGCACCGCGAGCGACGTGCTGCGGATGTCGACGGGCCCCGCCATCCTCGTCGTGTCCGTACCGTCCATCGCGCCCGCCTCTCGCCGCCCGGCGCGACATGCCCGGGCGATCGAGCCAGTGTGCACGAGCATCCGGTCCGTCGAGTGTGCGCCGGCTCTCGGGCACGACGAAGGCTGCACGATTTACAGGGGCGGTGTCACGGCTCGCGGAAGTGGTGTCGCCACGGTCGCGGCCTTGCCCGGGCGCTCCCGGGCCTCGCGCACCGAGCCTCACGCACCGGCGGCACCGGCCGGAACGGCCCTCAGTGATTCAGGATCTGGCTCAGGAACAGTCTCGTGCGCTCGTGCCGCGGGTTGTCGAAGAACTCGTCCGGTGCGTTCTCCTCGATGATCTGGCCGCCGTCCATGAAGATGACGCGGTTGGCGACGGTCTTGGCGAAACCCATCTCGTGGGTCACGCAGATCATCGTCATGCCCTCGCGGGCGAGCTCGATCATGACGTCGAGCACCTCCTTGATCATCTCCGGGTCGAGCGCCGAGGTGGGCTCGTCGAACAGCATGATCTTCGGATTCATGCACAGCGAGCGGGCGATCGCGACGCGCTGCTGCTGCCCGCCGGACAACTGCCCGGGGAACTTGTCGGCCTGCTCGGGAATGCGCACCCGCTCGAGGTACTTCATCGCGACCGCTTCCGCCTCCCTCTTCGGCATCTTCTTGACCCAGATGGGCGCGAGCGTGCAGTTCTCCAGCACCGTCAGGTGCGGGAACAGGTTGAAGTGCTGGAACACCATGCCGACCTCGCGGCGCACCGAGTCGATGTTCTTCAGGTCGTTGGTCAGCTCGATCCCGTCGACGTTGATCGAGCCGGCCTGATGCTCCTCGAGGCGGTTGATGCAGCGGATGAGGGTGGACTTTCCCGAACCGGACGGCCCGCAGATGACGATCCGCTCCCCGCGGCGCACCTCGAGATCGATGCTCTTGAGGACATGGAACTGCCCGTACCACTTGTCCATGTCGCGGATGCGGATGACCACCTCGTCGGAGACGGCGAGACTCTCCGCCGCCGCCGCCGGATCGATCGGTGGGACGGGGTTCGCGGGATCGGTCGACATGGCAGGACTCCTGTGCGGCGGCCCCGTCGATCGGGCCGCTGGGGTGGTCGGGTCGGCGCCGATTCGACGCGGCGCCGGCGGAATTCGCGACGGACGACTGTGACCAGCGGCCCGTCCCGGTGATGTCGGCGGGCGGGCTAGTAGTGGTCCAACTCGCTGATACTGTCGGGCTCAGCGAGACAGACCACTAGCGCTTGTGCCCCGTGTCGAGCTTCGCCTCGACGTAGCGACTGTAGCGCGCCATCGCGTAGCAGAAGACCCAGAACACCAGCGCGACGAAGACGTACCCCGTGTAGGGCACGGAGCGGATGGACCAGTTGGGGTCGTTGATCGCGGACTGCACGATGCCGAGCAGGTCGAGCAGGCCGATGATCAGCACCAGCGTGGTGTCCTTGAACAGCCCGATGAAGGTGTTGACGATGCCGGGGATGACGATCTTCAGCGCCTGCGGCAGGATGATCAGGCGCATCATCTTCCAGTACGGCAGGCCGAGCGCCATGGCGCCTTCGTACTGCCCCTTCGGGATCGCCTGCAGACCGCCGCGGACCACCTCGGCCATGTAGGCGGAGGCGAACAGCGCCACGCCGATGACGGCGCGCAGCAGCTGGTCGAACGTCACGTCCGGCGGCAGGAACAGCGGGAACATGACCGAGGCCATGAACAGCACGGCGACCAGCGGGATGCCTCGCCAGAACTCGATGAAGATCGTGCAGACGAGACGCACCACCGGCATCGTCGAACGCCGGCCGAGCGCGAGCACCACCCCGAGCGGCAGCGACGCGACGATGCCCGACAGTGCGATGACGAGCGTCAGCGAGAATCCGCCCCAGCGGGCCGTGCCGACCGTCGGCAGACCGAACCAGTCGCTGCCGGCCATCAGGAAGACCGAGACGATCGGGAAGACGACGAGCATGAACGCGCCGATCCACTTTCGTCCCGGCGTCCGCTCGAACGCCAGCAGCACGATGCCGACGGCGAGGATGGCGAGCACCACGTTGACGCGCCAGCGCTCGGCGCGCGGGTAGAAGCCGTACAGGAACTGCTCCCAGCGGGCCGTGATGAACGGCCAGCAGGCACCGTCCGGATTGGCGCGGCAGGCGTCGGCACCGCCGGTCCAGTTCGCCGACGTGATCGTCCAGCCGATGATGGGCGGAACGGTCCAGAGCAGGAGGGCGAGCGCGGCCAGCGACAGCACCGCGTTGCCGGGCGAGTTGAACAGGTTGTCGCGCATCCAGGCGACGGGCCCGTCGGTCGCGGTCGGCGCGGGCTTGTCGGGCAGGTCGCCGGCGTGCGTCGAGCCCGTGCGGACAGGGAGATCGGCAGCCATCTCAGCGCTCCACCAGGCCTATGCGGGAGTTGTACCAGTTCATGAACGCCGATGTCCCGAGACTCAGCGCCAGGTAGACCGCGAGGGTCATCGCCATGATCTCGACCGCCTGTCCGGTCTGGTTCAACGTCGTGCCGGCGAACACCGCGAACAGGTCGGGATAGGCGATCGCGGTGGCCAGGCTCGAGTTCTTGGTCAGGTTCAGGAACTGGCTCGTCAGCGGCGGCACGATGACCCGCATCGCCTGCGGCACGACCACGAGACGCATGCGGTGGTTGGGCTTGATGCCGAGCGCCGAGGCCGCCTCGGTCTGGCCGTGACTGACCGACTGGATGCCGGCCCGCACGATCTCGGCGATGAACGCGGCGGTGTAGATCACGAGCGCGAGCAGCAACGCGACGAACTCGGGAATGATCGTGACCCCGCCACGGAGCGCGAACCGCGACATCTCCGCCGGCGCGAACTCCAGCGGCCGCCCGAGCACGAGGTAGACGATCAGCGGCAGGCCGATGATCAATCCGAGGCCGGTCCAGCCGACCGGGAACTGGAGACCGGTGCGCATCTGCCGGGCGCGTGCCCGGGCGCGCACGACGAAGGTCAGCGCGATGCCCGCGAAGAACGCCCACCAGACGTACTGGAAGCCCTCCTGGCCGATCGGCTCGGCGAAGATGATGCCGCGGTTGTTCAGCGAGAACCAGACGCTTTCGCCCACGGTGTGCAGCTCGCGCGGCCCGGGCAGCGGCTTGAGCACCGCGCTGTACCAGAACAGGATCTGCAGGAGGAGCGGGACGTTCCTGAACAGCTCGATGTAGAACGTCGCGATCTTCTGCACGAGCCAGTTGCTCGACAGCCGGGCGATGCCGACGACGAAACCGAGTGCCAGGGCGAGGAGGCAGCCGATGACCGCGACGATCAGCGTGTTGACGAGACCGACGAGGAAGACGGTGAAGTAGCTCGAGTCCTCGGTGTACGGGACGAACGGCGTCGTGATGATGCCGAACCCCGCCGAGACGTCCAGAAAGCCGAACCCGGAGGCGAGGCCACGGGCGGCCATGTTGGTGACGGTGTTGTCGACGATGCGCCACACCAGGAACAGCAGCACGGCGACCACCAGCACTTGCCAGAGAAGCGCCCGCTTGTCGGGGTCTCGCCAGAACGAGGTGCCCGCCGCGGTTCCGGTGGCGAGCGGTGCGGCCCCCGAGGCGAGCGCCCCGGTGTCGCCCACGGCCGCGTCCTGGTGACGGGCGAGCGGGGATTCGTCGGTGGGAACGGGCGTGTCGGCCATGGCGATCGTACCGGCTTCGGAGAGCGCGCCGACGCTGTCGCGGGGGCTCTCGACGGACGAGACGAGCCGGTCGGCGCCTCCTGCGACACGCGACCGAGACGGGGTTCACCCGTCGCCCGTCCCGACGACCGGGCGACGACGCGTGAACCGTGCGGGGACCGACCGGCGTGTACCGCCGGCCCGGCCCCCGCGGGCGAATCGGCCCTCAGCGCATCGGCGGGGCGTACATGACGCCGCCGTCGGACCACAGGGCGTTGAGTCCGCGATCGAGCTTCAGCTCGGTGTCGGGGCCGACGTTGCGGTTGTAGCTCTCCTCGTAGTTGCCGACGTGCGCGACGACCTGGGCGCAGAACTCGTTCGGCAGCCCGATCTTGCTGCCGAGGTCGCCGTCGGTACCGAGGATGCGCTTGATGTTCGGATCCTCGGAACTCGCCATGTCGGCGACGTTCGACGAATCGATGCCCGCCTCTTCGGCGTTGACCATGCAGTTGAGCGTCCAGCGAGCGATGTCGCCCCACTCGCTGTCGCCGCTTCGCACGAGCGGGCCGAGCGGCTCCTTGGAGATCAGCTCGGGCAGCACGATGTGATCGTCGGGCTTGGAGAGCTTGGTGCGCTGGGCGGCGATGCCGGAGCGGTCGGTCGTGTAGACGTCGCAGCGCCCGGCGTCGTAGGCGGCGACGACCTCGTCGGCCTTCTCGAACGCGACGACGGTGTACTGCATGCCCTTCGAGCGGAAGTAGTCGGCGACGTTGAGCTCGGTGGTGGTGCCGGTGTTGGTGCAGACCGCCGCCCCGTCGAGCTCCTCGGCGCTCGCGACCTCGAGGGCCTTGGGCACCATGAAACCCTGGCCGTCGTAGTAGTTGACGCCGACGAACTCGCCGAAGTCGGTGTCGCGGCTCATCGTCCAGGTGGTGTTGCGCGACAGGACGTCGATCTCGCCCGAGGTCAGCGCCGTGAAGCGCACCTTGGCCGAGAGCGGCGTGAACTTGACCGCCTCGGGATCATCGAACACGGCCGCCGCCATGGCGCGGCAGAACTCGACATCGAGGCCGGTCCAGTTGCCCTGATCGTCGGGGTTGGAGAATCCCGGGAGCCCCTGGGACACGCCGCACTGGATGAAACCCTTTTCCTTGACGGCGTCGAGGGTCTCGTCGGCCTGTGCCGCCGTGGTACCGAGGCCGGTCGCGGCCAGCGCGACGGCGATGGCCGTCGTCTTCAGAATTCGCATGCTTTCTTGCTCCGGATGTGAAGTGGTCGAGTGCTGAAGTCGTGCACCCGATCGTGCAGGCGGACGTGGGCTTCCATTCGTGACCGGAGGTCACACGGCAGCTCTGTCCGGGACTCACCGGACGGGAACCTATCACAACGGACAGACGGGCCGCACGCTTCGATCGTGTCGGAGTACCTCGTGGACACGACGACCGGCTCGCCGTCGTCGGACGATCGACATCGACGCACGGCGGACCGTCCGCCGCCGGCGGCCCGACGAGGGTCGCGTACGCCCGGCACCTGCCCGGCGAGCGACCGTTCCCCCCCCCTTGTGCCGCGCCGACGCTCAGCGCACCGGCAGGGAGCGCTCGATCTCGTCGAACAGCCTCTCCAGCGTCGCGCGACGGCTCGCCGGCGGCGGTGCGTCCGGCGACCCCGTACCGCTGACGAGACGGTTGGCGAGCAATGCGGCGACGCTGCCCGTGAAGCTGCTGCCCCGGTAGCGCACGCTCTCGCCGCGTGTGACGGGGGCCGCGGCGTAACGTCTCAGCCAGACGACGCGCGCCGCGTGCAGGTCGACGAGCACGGCGGACAGCTCGGTGTCGCGGCGCGTCGCGCGCTCGATCCGGACACGGTCGGAAAGCGTTCGCCCGCCGTCGTCGCGCACGGGCTCGGAGCGCGGCTCGAGCTCTCGCACCTCGTCCCTCTCGATGCGCGCGAACAGTGCGAAGCGCGTGTCCAGCGGTGCGGCGACGAGGGCACGCACATCGCGCTCCTCGATCAGCCCGCTGCGTGCATGGCGCTCGAGGAGCGCCTCCCGCGACGCCTCGCCGAGCGCCTCGCGAGCGCGCCCCGGCGAGACGACGCGCCGTCGTCCGCCTTCCTCGAGCCGGCGCGCGAGATCGCGCGCGGCGGTGCTCCGGTTGATGCCGCGCACGCCCTCGCGAAGCGAGACCCCGATCACCGCGACACCGATCGCGTCCACGGCGACCTGCTCCCGAGACACGCTCGCACAGCCACCGACGAGGACGAAGGACGCGAGCAGCGGCGCCAGCGAGCACAACAAGACGGAACGCATCGGCAGGCCCCCGGAGCACGACGCCGGACGCCCCGCGCCGCAGCCACGCAGCGAGTATAGACATCCGCCCGTCGCTTGCCCTGCCTGCGGATGCCGGCAGGCACCGCGCGCTTTGCCCGTATAATGGCCGGTCTTCCAATCGAACGTCCGCCGGGCGAGGCCTCGCGACCCTTGTGGCCGCGCTGCCGGTCCGAGTCCCCACGCGAGGAGAACACGGCATGACCGACGGCCCGATCATCATCACCACCGACGACGGCAAGCGTTCCGAGCTGCCCAGGGTATCCGGCACCCACGGTCCCGACGTCGCCGACGTGCGCGGTCTGTACAAGGACACCGGGCTGTTCACCTACGATCCCGGCTTCGCCACCACCGCGAGCTGCAAGAGCGCGATCACGTACATCGACGGCGACGAGGGCGTGCTGCTCTACCGCGGCTACCCGATCGAGCAGCTCGCCGAGCACAGCACGTACCTCGAGGTCTGCTACCTCCTGATGTACGGCGAGCTGCCGTCGCCCGATCAGGGCAAGGCGTTCAACCACATCATCACTCAGCACACGATGGTGCACGAGAACATCCGCCGGTTTCTGCACGGTTTCCGCTACGACGCCCACCCGATGGCGATGCTGGTCGGCACGGTCGGCGCCATGAGCTCGTTCTATCACGACTCCACCGACGTCACGAACCCCCAGCACCGCGAGATCTCGGCCCAGCGCCTGATCGCGAAGATGCCCACGCTCGTCGCGTACTGCTACAACCATCATCTCGGCCAGCCGTTCATGTACCCCGACAACACCCTCAGCTACGTCGAGAACTTCGTTCGGCTGATGTTCGCCGTGCCGGCCGAGGAATACGTGCCGGATCCGGTCTCGGTCAAGGCGATCGAGCTGATCATGATCCTGCACGCCGATCACGAGCAGAACGCGAGCACCTCGACGGTCCGCCTGGCCGGCAGCTCGGGTGCCAACCCGTTCGCGTCGATCGCCGCCGGCGTCGCCTCGCTCTGGGGCCCGGCCCACGGCGGCGCGAACGAGTCGGTAATCAACATGCTCGACCGCATCCTGAACTCCGGCGAGACGATCGAGCAGACCATCGCCCGCGCCAAGGACAAGGACGATCCCTTCCGCCTGATGGGCTTCGGCCACCGCGTCTACAAGAACTTCGACCCGCGCGCCAAGCTGATCCAGAAGATGTGTCACGAGCTGCTCGGGCAGCTCGGCGGGGACCAGCCGCTGTTCGAGCTCGCCATGGAGCTCGAGAAGGCGACACTCGCCGACGACTACTTCATCGAGCGCAAGCTCTACCCGAACGTCGACTTCTACTCCGGCATCATCCTGCGCGCGCTCAACATCCCGATGAACATGTTCACGGGGATGTTCGCGATGTCGCGCACGGTCGGCTGGATCAGTCACTGGATGGAGATGCACGAGGATCCGGAGTTCCGCATCGGGCGCCCGCGTCAGATCTACACCGGTGCCGCCCGTCGCGACTACCCGAGCGCCTCCTGAACCGGGACGCGGAAACCGTGGAAGAGGGTTCCCCGCGAACACGGGGCGAGCGGCCGAGCATCACGGCGTCGGCATTCACGTCGGCGCTGTCGCTCGCCGCGAACGGCGTCTCCATCGTCACGACGACGCATGGCGGGCGCCGCACCGGGCTGACGGTCAGCTCGATGTGCTCGGTCTGCGCCGAGCCCGCCCTCTTGCTCGTCTGCGTCAACGCCGACAACGAGTTCTGCGAGATGGTCGACGCCTCGGGCCGCTTCGCGGTCAATCTGCTGAAGGATTCCCAGCAGGAGCTCTCGAACGTCTTCGCCGGCCTCGACCCGGACGTCTCGGACCGGTTCGAGGCGGCCGGCGTGTGGACCACGCTGACCGGCGGTACGCCGATCCTCTCCGACGCACTCGTCGCCCTGGATTGCGAGCTCGACACGACGATCTCGCGCGGCACGCACCGGGTGTTCTTCGGTCACGTCGTCGACGTCGGGACGACACGCGGCGAGCCGCTGATCTACACCGCGCGCGGCTACGCGGCGATCGCGCCCCACGAATGCTGAGCTCTCCTCAGCCCGACCTCCCGTCGTCCTCGGCGCTGCGGGCGAGGCTCGCGACGGTCCGCAGGACGATCTGACGGACGAGCTCCTCGCTCATCTCCCCTCTGAGAATCCGCGCCTCGTTCTCCTTGCCGAGCACCTGCGACTCGTCGTAGGTGTACTCGCGTGTCACCCGTACCTGATCCGCACGGCGCGAGGCGACGGCCGTGGAGAGCGCGGGATCGGCACTTCCGTCCGCGAAGGAATCGGGCGTCGGCGCGACCGGCGAATCGGGCGCGGTCGCGGCATCGGGCGGGGCACCGGGTTCCGCGGCGGGGCGCACGGCAGGATCGGCGACGCGCGAGATCGTGACGCTGACCATGTGGGCGAGCTCGAATTCGCTGACACGGCCCGTGCTGCGCACCGAGACGATGCGCTGGGTCTTGAGCTCGTCGGTCACGCGCAGCACGATGTCCGCCGCGTCGCGGTTCGGTGCGAGCGTGAACGCGCGCTCGAGCAGCGCCGAGCGCAGCTCCTCCTCGATCGACAGTGCCCGGTCGGCGTCGAGAAACAGTCGACCGGGGTCGTCGAGCGCGACGAGACTGCCGCGCGGCTGAAAGCCGCAGGCGGTGAGCGCGAACACGGCGCCGAACGCCAGGGCTCGGGTCACCGCGCGCACGCGATCCGGACCGGCGCGCGGCATCGTCACGGAGCGCTCATCACTCGGCGGTCGCGGCGGCCGCGAACGCGTTCAGGGCAGCATCGACCTTGCCGAACACCTCGTCGCAGCCTTCGGTGGCGTGACGTCCCTTCAGCCATTCGGGATCGTTCCAGCCGAGCCGCGTCGCGCCGTCCTCGGCCTTCCACGCGAGCATCTTCTGGGGCAGGTCGATCGCGATGCTCGGGCTGCAGCCCATCAGCGGCGTGCCGACCATCGGGTTGCCGAACACCAGCACCTCGGTCGGCGGAAGCTCCAGCCCGGCCTTGTCGGCACCGGCCGCGTGGTCGATCCGCGCGAACACCGTCATGCCGTTCTCCGCGAGCACCGCCTCGAGGCGATCGACGGTGGTCGCGACGTCGTGCGGACTCGGGACGCTGCGCATTCCGTCCTGGGCGTGCAGAGCGCCACCACCGAACGAGGCGAGTGCACCGGACAGCAGCGCGGCGGGCAGTGCACGAAATGCGGGAAGGCGGATCATCGACGGTCTCCTGCGGGTGGGCTGCCGAGTGTAGCGCGCTACACTGATCCGCATGCCGCCCTCGCCTCCCCGGGACGTCTCTCCGACCACGGTCGTCACCCGGGCGTTCGAGACGCTCGGCGTGAGCCTCGCGCACACCGACGCGGCGGAAGCCGAGGCGGCCGCCTGGCACGAAAACCCCGGTCTCGACGATCCGGCGCTCGAGGACCTGACGGCACTGCCGTTCGTCACGATCGACAACCCCGGCTCCCGCGACCTCGATCAGGCGCTCCTGATCGAGCGCGACGGCGCCGACTTCCGCATCCGCTACGCGCTCGCCGACGCCTCTCACTACGTCCGCCCGGGCTCGGCCCTGTTCGCCTCCGCCCTCGAGCGCGGCGCGAGTCACTACACCCCGCTCGCGGTCGCGCCGATGCTGCCGCGCTCGCTGTCGGAGGATCTGGTCTCGCTCGCCCCCGCCGCGGAGCGGCGCTCCGTGGTGTTCGACATGCGGCTCGGTCCCGATGGCAGGGCGCTCGGCACGCGCGTCCTGCGCGCGCGGATCCGGAGTCGCGCGCAGCTGACGTACGTCGGCGTGCAGGCGTTCCTCGACGGGCGGCCGGAAGCGGCGACGCGCGCGCCGGGAGAACCGCCCGACGAACCCCGTCACGGATCGCTCGACGAGGGCAGCAGGCAGAGCCTTCGCCTGCTGCGCGAGGTCGGCGGCAAGCTCGAGCACCTCGCCCGCGAACGCGGCGTCATCGCGTTCGACCGGCGCGAGACCCGTATCGAGATCGACGGCGACCCGCCACGCTTCGTCGCCCGCGAGCGCGAGCGCTTGCGGGTCGAGGGGTGGAACGCCGAGATCAGCCTGCTCTGCAACACCGAAGGCGCCGCGCTGCTCGCCGGCCTCGACTCGCCGCAGAGCGAGTCACCGGCGGACGGGAACGACGAGCGAGCCGGGAGCGAGAGCGATACCGGGACCCTCGAACCGATCTACCGCGTGCACGAGGCGCCGCCCGGCACCCGACTCGACGAGCTCCGTCGCGAGCTCGACGCCTGGGTCACGTCGACCGGTCTGGACGAGCGCTGGCGCTGGACGAAGAAGCGGAGCCTCGCCGACTACATCGCGTCACTGCCCGACGCGCCGCGCGAACGCGGGCGCGTGCGCGCCGTGCAGCGACAGGTGCTCGTGCGCCAGCGCGCCTCGGAGTTCCGCGCCACGCCCGGCCGCCACCACGCGCTCGCACTCGCGAGCTACGCGCGCTTCTCGTCGCCGATGCGCGAGATCGTCGGCGTGTTCACGCACCGCGAGCTGCTCGCCGAGCTGGAGGGCCGCGGCGACCACGATCCCGCCCTCAGGGATGCCGTGATCGAGTCGGCCAACGCCGCCCGGCGTCGCCAGAAGGCGCTCGACAAGCGGATCGGGCTGGCCGTCATCGGCGATCTGCTGGAGGCCGATCTCGCGCGCGACCCGGTGCCGACCCGAGCGGGCACGGTACTCGGTGTGCGTTCCGGCCGGGACGGCGCGGGCGGTCACCTCTACGTCGGCCTCGACGAGTTCGCGCTCGACCTGAAGGTCTACGCGGAGGATCTCGAGCGCCGCCACGGAACCCCGTACTCGCTGGCCGGGCTGCGCGCGGTGCCCGCCGACTCCGCCAGGCCCCAGTTCGCGATCGGCGACGCCGTCGGCGTGCGTGCCGCCGGCTTCGATCCGGAGACGGAGCGTTTCAGGCTCGACGCGATGCCGCGGGGGGAGGCGGCGCGGCGCGAACGGCGGCGCACGCAGCGGCGCGAGCGGCGACGCGCTCGGCCAGGGTGATGCCGCCGAGCACGAGCGCGAGACCGACGCCGTGGTACCAGGCGAAGCGCTCGCCGAGGATCAGCACGGCGAGCGCCGCCCCGAACACCGGCACCAGGTTGATGAACTGCCCCGCCCGATTGCCGCCGATCAGCTCGACGCCGCGCGCGTAGGCGATCTGGCTGACGATCGTCGGGAACACGACCACGTAGGCGAGCGCGAGCCAGCCGCCGGTCCCCGGCATCGGCTGGCTCGCCCGCGACAGCTCCCACGCGGCGAACGGCAGCGTCATGACGAAGGCGGCGACCGAGATCGCCCACATGAAGCTGAGCCAGTGCAGCGCCGGCTTCCAGCGCAGCGCGAACGTGTAGCCCGCGTAGAACACGCACGCCAGGAGCATCAGCGCGTCCCCGCGGTTGAGCCCGCCGGTGAAGAAGTCGAGCGGCCGCCCCCCGGTGGTGGTCACGAGCACGCCGGCGATCGACAGCGCCAGCCCGACGAGCTGCAGCGCCCTGACGCGCTGCGAGAACACGACGAAGTTGGCGATCATGATGAGCAGCGGCATCGCCGCCTGCTCGATACTGACGTTGATCGCCGACGTGTGGTTCAGCGCGAGATACATCAGCAGGTTGAAGAGACACATGCCCACCCCGCCGAGCAGGAACATCAGCGGCAGGTGCCGTCTGAGCACCGGCCAGTCGCGCCGGAGCGGTCGCCACGCGAACGGCAGCAGGAGCAGCAACGCGCAGCCCCAGCGCACCATCGTCAGCGTGAACGGCAGCCACTCGCTCGAGGCGAGCTTGCCGGCGACGGCGTTGCCGCCCCAGCACAGGGTCGCGATCGTCAGCAGCAGCCAGGCGTTGCCGAACACGGACGCCGTCAGGACGCTCATCGGGTGACGGCTCGCGCCGACGACAGTCTCTCGCGCGCGAGACGCGAGCTTCGCGGCCTGTCCAAGACCGTCAGGACGCGACGATGTTGACGAGCCTTCCCGGCACGACGATGACCTTCCTGACCGTCAGGCCCTCGAGATGGCGCGCGACACCTTCGCTCTCCCGTGCCGCCGCCTCGCAGTCGGCCTTCGAGGCGTCGGCGGCGACGGCGATCTCGTCCCGCCGCTTGCCGTTGACCTGCACGGCGAGCGTCAGCGTGTCGCGCACGAGCGCCGCCTCGTCGACCGTGGGCCACGGCGCGTCGACCAGCGCCACCGTATTGCCGAGCGAACGCCAGAGCTCGTCGACGACGTGCGGCACGAACGGGGCCAGCAACAGGAGCAATACCTCGAACGCCTCGCGTCGCACGGCACGGCCGACGTCCGAGGGGTCGTCGAAACGCGACAGCTCGTTGTAGAGCTCCATCATCGAGGCGATGGCCGTGTTGAAGGTCAGCCGACGCTCGATGTCGTCGGTGACCTTGGCGATCGTCTCGTGGGTCTTTCGCCGCAATGCTCGCTGCGCGTCGTCCAGCGCATCGGCGTCGAACGTCGTGGCGGGAGTCGCGGCGGGCTTTTCGCCGGAACCGCTCGCACCACCTTCGCCGGCGATCCCGGTGCCCGTGCGCCAGAGCTTGCGCAGGAAGCGGTGCATGCCCTCGACCCCCCCCTCCTTCCACTCGAGCGACTGGTGCGGCGGCGAATCGCTCATCGAGAACAGACGCACCGTGTCCGCCCCATAGCGCGCGATCATCGACAGCGGGTCGACGCCGTTGCTCTTGGACTTGGACATCTTCTCGATGCGTCCGACCGATACCGGCTCGCCGTCGGCGACGAGGGTCGCTCCCGAGATCCGACCCTTCTCGTCACGTTCCAGCTCGAGCTCGTCGCGGGAGAAGTACTCGGGCTTGCCCCCCTCGCCCTCGCGCGAGAACGTCTCGGCGATCACCATGCCCTGGGTCAGCAGTCGCGTGAACGGCTCGTCGGAGTCGACCAGGCCGACGTCGCGCATCAGCTTGTGGAAGAAGCGCGCGTAGAGCAGGTGCAGCACGGCGTGCTCGATGCCGCCGATGTACTGATCGACCGGCAACCAGTGGTTCGCACGCTCGTCCAGCATCGCGTCGGCCCCCGGCGAGCAGTAGCGGGCGTAGTACCAGCTCGACTCGAAGAAGGTGTCGAAGGTGTCGGTCTCGCGCGTGCCGGGCTCGCCGGTACCGGGCACCGTCGTCTCGAAGAACGCGGGGTCCGACTTGATGGGCGACGTGACGCCCGAGTACGCGACGTCCTCGGGCAGCACGACGGGCAGATCCGCCTCCGGCACGGCATGGGCGTTGCCGTCGGCGTCGTAGATCACCGGAATCGGGCAGCCCCAGTAGCGCTGACGCGAGACGCCCCAGTCGCGCAGGCGGTAGTTGACGCGGCGCTCGCCGTTCGCGGTCCTCTCCAGGTGCGTGCAAGTCGCCTCGAACGCGGCGGCGAAGTCGAGGCCGTCGAACTCGCCGGAATCGATCGTGACGCTGTCCTCCTTGGTCACGAACGCCCCCTCGGAGACGTCGACCGGCGCGGTCGTCGACTGGATGACCTGGCGGATCGGCAACCCGAACTTCGTCGCGAACTCCCAGTCGCGCTGGTCGTGGGCGGGCACGGCCATGACGGCGCCGGTGCCGTAGCCCATCAGCACGAAATTGGCCACCCAGATCGGTACGCGCTCGCCGGTGACGGGGTTGACCGCCTCGATCCCGAGCGGCACGCCACGCTTCTCCAGCGTCTCGACGGCCGCCTCCGAGGTGCCGCCCGCGGCGCATTCGCGCACGAAGTCGGCGACCTCGGGGCTGGACATCGCGGCGGCCCGGGCGAGCGGGTGCTCGGCGGCGACGGCCATGTAGGTCACTCCCGCGACGGTGTCGGGACGCGTCGTGTAGACGCGCACGACGTCCTCGACCCCGTCGTTCGTGACGTCGACCGGTCGGCCGCCGCGACCGGCGATCGGAAAGTCGAACTCGATGCCCTCCGAGCGTCCGATCCAGTTCCGTTGCATCGTCTTGACCGCATCCGGCCAGCCGTCCATGGTGTCCAGCTCGCTCAGGAGCTCGTCGGCGTAGTCGGTGATCTTCAGGAACCACTGCGGGATCTCGCGGCGCTCGACCTTCGCCCCCGAGCGCCAGCCACGACCGTCCGCGTCGACCTGCTCGTTGGCGAGCACGGTCTGCTCGACCGGATCCCAGTTGACGACGGCGAGCTTCCGGTAGGCCAGCCCCCTCTCGAGGAGCTTCGTGAAGAACCACTGCTCCCAGCGGTAGTACTCGGGTGCGCAGGTGGCCAGCTCGCGCGACCAGTCGTAGGCGAAGCCGAGACGCGAGAGCTGCTCGCGCATCTCCTCGATGTTGGCGTAGGTCCACGCCGCCGGCGCCGTCGCGTTCCTGATCGCGGCGTTCTCGGCCGGCAGGCCGAACGCGTCCCAGCCCATCGGCTGCAGCACGTTGAACCCCTGCATGCGCTTGTAGCGCGAGATCACGTCGCCGATGGTGTAGTTCCTGACGTGCCCCATGTGCAGGCTGCCGCTCGGGTAGGGGAGCATGCAGAGGCAGTAGTACTTCTCCCGGTCGGGGTCCTCGACGGCGCGGAACGCCTCGGTGTCGCGCCAGGCGCCCTGCACGGCCGCCTCGATCGCGCGGAAGTCGTAGTCGCTCTCCATGGAAGTGTCCGGTCGGGCATCGCGTCAGGGGGCGACGATCATAGCGTGCGGACGGGCGGACGCCGCGCCGTGTGCGGCGGATCGCGTTTCGGGGAGGGTGACGACATCCGTCGGGCCCGAGGCCCGGACCGACGTCCGTCGGACGGCCGGGCCACCACCGGACCCGATCGTCTCGGGAACCCGTGCCGATCGCCGTCTCGGCGTCGATTCCGGTCCGCGCACCGGGCGAGACGATCGAGCGCACCGTCGACCTCGCCCGCACCTACGACGTCGGCGTGCCCGGCACCTACGTGATCCGGTTCGTGCCTCGGCCGCCGCCGCTCGAGCCCGCCACGATCGGCGATCCGCCCGGCACGGGCCCATCAGCGGGTGCCGAGCGGAATGTCCTCGTAGATCGCCGAGCGTGTCTCGGGGATCGGCGCGTTGTCCGCCGCGCGGTACGTGAACACGAGCGATCGCTTGATCGTGTCCGAGACGTTCCGCCCGGCCGCGTGCAGGGTGCGCGAGTGAAAGAACAGGACATCCCCCGCCTCGAGCTCGACGGGCACGGCACGGGCGAGGAGCGCCTCGTTCTCGGGAACGTCGGTGCGGAGAAACAGTGCCGCGTCGAACTGACCCGGCTCGAAGTCCAGCACGTGCGAGCCGGGAATCACCATCAGGCAGCCGTTGTCCTCGCGCTCCGGTCCGAGCGCGAGCCAGGTGCTGACGAGCTCGCGACGATCGAAGCGCCAGTAGCGGCTGTCCTGGTGCCAGCTCGTGACGCTGCTGAACCCCGGGTGCTTGGTCATGACGCAGTTGTGATGGTTCTGCGAGAGCAGGAGCTCGCCGTCGCCCATCAGCGCCCCGAGCGTCGCGATGACCTCCGGGTGGCGCCCGATGTCGCGGAACAGCGCGTCGCGGCCGTAGGCGTGCAGGAGCCGCCGCGGGGTCTGTCCGCCCGGGGCGAGACGCGACTCGGGGGCACCCGGATAATGCACGTCCGCCTCGAACTCGACCGGCGCGAGCGCCGGGTGCAGCGAGTCGTCGATCAGCGCGACGAGCGCCATGACGCTCGCCGGGTCGATCAGGCCGCGCCGCACGAGGTAGCCGTCCCGTGCGAAAACCTCCGATGCCGATTGGTCGAGCGTCATCGTCCGCGTTCCTCCGTCTCCGTCCCCGTCCCCGTCCCCGTTCGCCGTCGTCGCCCGGTCCGCCGTGGCCCCGCCGCTTCCGCCGAACCCGCCTTCCTCGCCCGTCCCGCCGGCCGCGATTCGCGAGACTCCCATCGTGATCGAGAACGACCGGCCCGACAACCTGAGCGTGCGTCGAACCGGCCGTGCGTCGGATCACGTCCGCCGCGACGGGCGCTCAGCCGCCGCGCGCGAGCCTGCGACGGTTGGAGCGGACCCGTCGGCCGTACGGTTTCGCCGCCAGACGGCTGGTCTCGGCCAGCGCCCGGTCGAATCCGGCCGATCCCGGCGCGACGGCCAGCGTGGCGATGCCCGTCCAGTAGCGCAGCGGCGCCAGCCACAGGCTCGCCAGGCTCTCGCCGTACGCCGCCCGCTTCTCGTCGACCATCAGACCAGCCTCGCGGTGGCCCGCCGCCGGGTCGGTCAGCATCAGCCACGGCATCAGCGCGAGCCGCATCGGCACGACGAGCGCCGCGTCCGAGAACACCGGCCGCCACGGCGCCCACAGGGGGCCCGACGGGAACGGGAACGACGAGGAGGGAAACGACGGGGAGGGGACCGGCAGAGGGCGGAACGGCAGGCAGGGGAGCGCGGACGAGGCGGCGCGGCGGCGAGTGGTCAAGGGACGTGTCCGGAACGGATGTCGCTCGCTTCTACACCGCGTGCGGTGGTGTCGGCCAGCTCGGCCACGGCGCTGGCAATCTTTACGGCAATGGAACGTGACCCGTACCAGCCTCGCCTCGTAGACTAGCGGATTCGCCTTCGCCCAGGACGCAGCCCCGATCCCGCATGAGCAAGCACATCCTGATCGAGAACGCCCGTCAGAACAATCTGAAGAATCTCGATCTGAAGTTGCCGCACGGGGAGCTGATCGTCGTCACCGGCGTGAGCGGGAGCGGGAAGTCCACCCTCGCCTTCGACACGATCTACGCCGAGGGCCAGCGACGCTACGTCGAGACGTTCTCCCCGTACGCCCGCCAGTTCCTCGACCGGATGGACAAGCCGCAGGTCGACAAGGTCGAGGGTATTCCGCCCGCCATCGCGATCGACCAGACCAACCCCGTCAGGACCTCGCGCTCCACGGTCGGCACGATGACGGAGCTGAACGACCACATCAAGCTCCTGTTCGCCCGCACCGCCGAGCTCTACTGCTCGGACTGCGGCGAACCGGTCCGGCGCGACACGCCGGAACGCATCGCCGAGCGCTACCTCGACGCGAAGGATTCCGCCGACACGCGCGTCATGATCACCTTCGAGGTGCCGGTTCCCGAGAACTTCGACGCCACCGAGGTCGAGGGCTGGCTCGGCCGCCAGGGCTACACCCGCGTCCACCGCCTGCCCGACGGCCGGATCGAGGTCGTCCAGGACCGGCTCAGGACGGCCGCGGCCAACCGCGGGCGCTTCGTCGAGGCGATCGAGGCGGCGCTCCGCCACGGTCTCGGCAAGGTCGTCGTGCACGTGCTGGACGCGGAGCGCGTGCCGGTCGCGAGCGAGAGCTTCTCGACCCGGCTCGTCTGCGAGCGCTGCGGGATCCGCTACCGCGATCCCGTGCCGAGCATGTTCTCGTTCAACTCGCCGATGGGCGCCTGCGAGACCTGCCGCGGGTTCGGGCGGATCATCGGCATCGACTACCGGCTCGCGATCCCGGACCCGTCGCTGACCTTGAAGGGCGGTGCCGTCAAGGTGTTCCAGACCGACAGCGCCGCCGTCTGCCAGCGCGACATGGTGCGGGCGGCGAAGAGGGCGGGCGTCGCGCTCGACGTTCCCTACGCCGACTTGCCGGACGAGCACCGCGAGTGGGTCGTGCACGGCGACGGCGGTAGCGCGAAGGGCCACTGGTACGGCGTCAAGGGCTTCTTCGACTGGCTCGAGCGGAAGTCGTACCGCATGCACGTGCGCGTCATGCTCGCCAAGTACCGGAGCTACGACGAGTGCCCGGACTGCCGGGGCGCACGGCTGAAACCCGAGTCGCTCGCGTGGCGGGTCGGCACCCTCGACGACGCGGCCGCCGTCACCACGCCGGGCGAACGGCACCGTGCCGTCGGGGCGACGATCCCGGCGGCGCGCTACGAGACGCTGCCGGGGCTCGACATCGTCGACCTGATGCAGCTGCCGCTGGAGAAGTCGTTCGCCTTCGTGGAACGCGTCGCCGAGCGTGTCGGCTCGCGCGAGGAAGGCGACGGCACCGACGAGCCGACCCGCATCGTCGTCGGCGAGATGCGCTCGCGCCTCCACTACCTGACCGACGTCGGGCTCGGCTACCTGACGCTGGACCGGCAGTCGCGGACGCTGTCCGGCGGCGAGGTCCAGCGCATCAACCTGACGACGGCGCTCGGCACGTCGCTCGTCAATACCCTGTTCGTCCTCGACGAGCCGAGCATCGGGCTGCACGCGCGCGACATGGACCGTGTCATCCGCGTGCTGACGCGGCTTCGCGACGCCGGCAACACGCTGATCGTCGTCGAGCACGACCCGCAGCTGATGCTCGCCGCCGACCGCATCATCGACATCGGTCCCGGTCCCGGCAAGGCGGGCGGGCAGATCGTCTTCGACGGCACGCCGGCGAAGCTCGTCGGGAAGAGGAAGTCGCTGACCGCGCAGTACCTGACGGGCAAGAAGAAGCTGACGTTCGGCGCGGGAGCCGTCCGAGCGGCGGGCGCGGCACCCATCGGTGCCGCTCACGCGGACGACGCCGGGGCCGACGGCGCGCGCGCGTCCACCGACGAGCGCATCGTGCTCGCCGGTGCGAGCGGCCACAACCTCCGGAACGTCACGCTGTCGCTGCCGCTGAACCGCCTCGTGTGCGTCACCGGGCCGTCGGGCTCGGGCAAGTCCACGCTGATCCAGGACACGCTCTTCAACGCGCTGTCCACCTCCAAGGGCCGCCCGAAGGAGCCGCCCGAGGCGTACGCCTCGCTGAGCGGCGACGAGCTGATCGGCGACGTCGTGCTCGTCGACCAGTCGCCGATCGGGAAGTCGGCGCGCTCGAACCCGGTCAGCTACACCGGCGCGTTCGAGACGATCCGCAAGCTGTTCGAGAGGATTCCCGAGGCGAAGGAGCGTGGCTACAAGGCGAGCGCCTTCAGCTTCAACTCCGGCATGCGCTGTCCGGTCTGCTCCGGCAACGGGTTCGAGCACGTGGAGATGCAGTTCCTGTCGGACGTGTACCTGCGCTGCGCCGAGTGCGACGGGCGGCGCTATCGCCCGGAGCTGCTCGAGATCAAGCTGTTCGCGTCCGCGCCGGCGGCGGGCGCGGGGGGTCCGCGTGCGGATCATCCGAAGGCGGGCCGCACCGGTACCGGCCGCTCGCGCGCGGATCGCCCGGACGCGGGCCGCCCGGACGCGGGCCGCCCGGACGCGGGCCGCCCGGACGCGGGCCGCCCGGACGCGGGCCGCCTGGACGCGGGCCGCCTGGACGCGGGCCGCCTGGACGCGGGCCGCCTGGACGCAGGCCGCTCCATCGCCGACGTGCTCGACATGACCGTCGACGAGGCGCTGGACTTCTTCGCCGGCGAAGCGGCCGTGCTGCGTGCGCTGGCGCCGCTCAAGGACGTCGGGCTCGGCTACGTGACGCTCGGGCAGCCGGTGCCGACGCTGTCGGGCGGCGAGGCGCAGCGGCTCAAGCTCGCCGCCCACCTCGGCGAGGCCAAGAGCCGGCGGGCGAAGCGCAAGGTCAGCGAGCGCGACGGACCGAAGCCGACCCTGTTCCTGTTCGACGAGCCGACGACGGGCCTGCACTTCGACGACATCGACAAGCTGCTCGTCGCCTTCGGGCAACTGGTCGCCGACGGCCACTCGCTCGTCGTCATCGAGCACAACCTCGACGTCATCGCCAACGCCGATCACATCGTCGACCTCGGTCCCGAGGGCGGTGACGCGGGCGGGGAGATCGTCTGCGAGGGAACGCCGCTCGAGCTGATGGCACACGCGACGAGCATCACCGGCAAGGCGCTCCGCGACTACCGCGACGCGAGCGACCGGCTGATGCTCGCCGGGTCGCTCGCGAACGTCGCCGAGGGCCCGTCGGCCTCGCGTCCGGCGCGCTCGCCCGGCGGGGCGACGACCCGGAGACCGGACGCCGGAAGCCCGGACGCCGGAAGCCCGGACGCCGGCATCCCGGACGCCCGCATCCCGGACGACCGGATCGTCGTGCACAAGGCGCGCGAGCACAACCTGAAGAACATCGATGTGGAGATCCCGCGCGACAAGCTGACCGTCATCACCGGCATGAGCGGCAGCGGCAAGAGCACGCTCGCCTTCGACATCGTCTTCAACGAGGGCCAGCGGCGCTACCTCGAGTCGCTGAACGCCTACGCGCGCCAGTTCGTGCAGCCGGCCGCCCGCCCCGACGTCGACGCGATCACCGGCATCCCGCCGACCGTCGCGATCGAGCAGCGGACGAGCCGCGGCGGCCGGAAGAGCACGGTCGCGACGATGACCGAGATCTATCACTTCCTCCGTCTCCTGTTCGTCAAGCTCGGCGAGCAGTACTGCCCCGACTGCGGGGTGCCGATCTCGGCGCAGTCGGTGGAGGCGATCGCCGCCCAGGTCGTCAAGCGCCACCGCGGCAGGACGGTCGCGCTGCACGCGCCGCTGATCGTCGACCGGAAGGGCTACTACACCGATCTGGCGAAGTGGGCCCTGAACAAGGGCTTCCGCACCCTGCGCGTCGACGGCGAGGCGCTGCCGACCGACGACTGGCCACGACTGGATCGATTCCAGGAGCACACCATCGACCTGCCCGTCGGCGAGATCGCGGTGGAGGCGAACGACGAGGCCGAGCTCGTCGCCCTGCTTCGTCGTGCCGTCGACTTCGGCAGCGGTGTCGTCAAGATCGCGGTCGTCGGCGGACGTCGCGGCACGGAAGTCCTGTTCTCGACGCAGCGCGCCTGTCCGGGTTGCCAGCGGAGTTTCCCCGAGCTCGACCCGCGCATGTTCTCGTACAACTCCAAGCACGGCTGGTGCCCCGAGTGCTTCGGCACCGGCGAGATCATCTCCGGCTTCGACGAGGAGCAGACCGGCGAGGAGCGCGGCTGGCGCGGCGCCGAGGAGGAGGCCGAACCGTGCACGCTGTGCGAGGGGCAGCGCCTCAAGCCGGAGTCGCTGGCGGTCTGGTTCAAGGACCGGACGATCGCCGACTTCGCGGCGATGTCGATCACCGAGGCGGGCACGAAGCTCGGTGCCCTGAAGCTGACCGAGCGGGAGGCGGCGATCGCCCGCGACAGCCTGGTCGAGCTCGCCTCGCGCCTGGCCTTTCTCGAGGAGGTCGGTCTCTCCTACCTGTCGCTGGATCGGGCCGCGCCGACGCTCTCGGGCGGCGAGGCACAACGCATCCGGCTCGCCGCCCAGCTCGGCAGCAACCTGCGGGGCGTCTGCTACGTGCTCGACGAGCCGACGATCGGCCTGCACCCGCGCGACAACCGGATGCTCCTCGACACGCTCGCGCGCCTGCGCGGCAAGGGCAACACGATCATCGTCGTCGAGCACGACGCGGAGACGATCACGAGCGCCGATCACGTCATCGACATCGGCCCGGGCGCGGGTGTGCGCGGCGGACGGATCGTCGCGGCGGGCACCGTCGCCCAGGTCAGGAAGCATCCCGACTCGGTGACCGGCCGTCTGCTCGACCGCCCGCTCGTCCACCCGCTCTACCCGACACGCACTGACCCCGAGCACGTGCTGCACGTCGACGGCGCCGACCTGCACAACCTCCGGGACGTCTCGGTGGACCTGCCGCTCGGCCAGCTGGTCTGCATCAGCGGCGTGTCGGGCTCCGGCAAGAGCACGCTGATCCGCGATGTCGTGCACGACAACCTTCGCGTCATCAACTCGCAGAAGCGGCGGCGCAAGCTCGGCAAGCTCGTCGGCTGCGCGGACATCACCGGTTGGGAGTCGATCACACGGCTGCTCGAAGTCGACCAGACGCCGATCGGCAAGACCTCGCGCTCGTGTCCGGCCACCTACATCGGGTTCTGGGACAACATCCGGCGCCTGTTCGCCGACACCACCGAGGCGCGCATCCGCGGCTACACGCCGAGCCGGTTCTCGTTCAACGTCGGCGGCGGGCGCTGTGAGGAGTGCGAGGGCAAGGGCATGCAACGCATCGAGATGAGCTTCCTGCCGGACGTCAAGGTGCCGTGCGAGGTCTGCGCCGGGCAGCGGTTCAACCCCGAGACGCTGTCGGTGCGCTGGAAGGAACGCTCGATCGGCGAGGTGCTGCTGATGAACGTGGACGAGGCGGTCGGGTTCTTCGAGGCGCACCCCTCGATCCACCACGCGCTGACGCTCCTGCAGGACGTCGGCCTAGGCTACCTGACGCTCGGCCAGCAGAGCCCGACGCTCTCCGGCGGCGAGGCGCAGCGCATCAAGCTCGTCTCGGAGCTCGCCAAGGCGAAGCCGGTGCTCAAGGACTCGAGCGGCAAGCCCCCTGGAGGGGGTAGAGGCGCTCCGGGCGTGCACACGCTCTACGTCCTCGACGAACCGACGGTGGGGCTGCACATGGCCGATGTCGAGAACCTGATCCACGTGCTGCACCGCCTCGTCGAGGCGGGCAACTCGGTGTTCGTGATCGAGCACAACCTCGACATCATGGCCGAGGCCGACTGGATCGTGGACATGGGGCCCGAGGGCGGGACGGGCGGCGGGCGCGTCGTCGCCCGGGGCACGCCCGCGAAGGTCGCGCGTTCGAAGCGCTCGCGCACGGCGCCGTTCCTCGCGGAGTTGCTGGCGCAAGGCGGCACCGCGGCGACGTCCGCAAAGGAGGAAGCGCCGAGCGTCAGGCGCGTGCGCAAGGCACGGCCGAGGCGGCGACGGGCAGGCTGATGGGAGCGCTCGCGCAAGGCAGGGAGGATCGTCCGGACGGCTCGCGCAGCCGCCGCTCCATTCTCCGGGGCGCGCTGGCGACGGGCGTCGCACTGACGCTGTCGGGCTGTGGCGCGGGTACACCACGTCGGCCGTTTCCCGATCCGCCGGTCACGTGGAGGGAGCCGTTCGGTCCTCGCTTCGCCGTGATGATCGACCCCGGACACGGCGGCGACGATACCGGCACCCGCGCGGCGAACGGCCTGCTCGAGAAGGATCTGACGCTCGACATCGCCCGACGTCTGCGCGCGGAGCTCGCCGCCGAGGCCATCGACGTGTCGCTGACCCGCGATCGGGACATCAGGCTCTCGCGCGACGAGCGCGTCGCCGCGGTGCGCGCGGCCGGCGCCGACCTGCTCCTCTCGCTGCACTTCAACATGCTTCCGGAGCGGGACATCGCGCTCGTGGAGACCTACTACGCCCACGCCGCCAACATCGTCGACAGCCGGGCGCGACGCCGCCTCGCCGGACAGCTCCCGCTCGCGGGCCATGAGGAGCCGGGCGACGTGTCGTTCACGCGCGGCTCCGAGCGCTTCGCGCGGCTCCTGCAACGGCGCGTGTTCGACGCCGTCGCGAGCGGCAACGGGCGAGCCGTCGACGCCGGCGTCAAGCGCGACACGCTGTTCGTGCTGACGCGAGGCCTGACCAGCGGTGCGCTGGTCGAGCTGAGCTGCCTCAGCAACGCGGCGGAGGCGGAGCGGCTCATGGGCGAGAGCTACCGCGAGGAGCTCGTCGAAGCGCTTGCCGGTGCGGTCCGCGAGTACCGGAGACTGTCCAACATCGTGGCTCCCGCCGAACCCGATATGTGAAGTCGGTCACAGCTGGCCCGTGACTTGCAAACCGAGTCGCAGTGGTCTACCGGAAGGAGCTGTGACGATGCGATCGATCGATGGCACGGGAACGTTCACCGTCATCCGATCCCGAGGATCGGCCCTCGACCCCACCGCTCGGCGCAACGCCCGGGCGGCCCTGTCGAGGACACCGCCCGGGATACTGCTCGCGACGGTGCTGAGCATCGGCGGACTCGGCGGCGTCGTCGCGGCGGACGCCGATCCGGAAGCGGCCGTCACCTCGGCGCACTCCCTCCGGCCGGAGGGCGAACCGGTCGCGTTCCGCTCGTTCCTCGAGCCGCGCGTGCCGGACGACGTGACGACGACCGTCGTCGAGCGTCTGGGGTCCGCCGCCCTGCTCGCCCCCGACGGCATCGAGCGTCCGCACTGGCGTTCCTTCGATCACGTCGACCCGTTGCCCGCGTCGAGCGAGGAGCGCGGCGCGCGATTCGTGGTCGTCATCGATCCCGGCCACGGCGGCAGCGATCCGGGTGCCGAAGGACCGAACGGTCTGCTCGAGAAGCACCTGACGCTCGACATCGCCCGGCGCGTGCGGCTGTTCCTGTCGGAGGTGGACGACATCGAGGTGGTGCTGACGCGGGAACGCGATCGCGGGCTGTCGCGCGAGTCCCGGGTCCGACGGGTCCGTGCCAGCGAGGCGGACCTGTTCGTCTCGCTGCACTTCAATCATCTTCCCCAGAGCGAGATCACGCTGGTCGAGTCGTTCTACGCCGGTGCGGAGAACATCGCCGAGAGCCGTGCGCTGCAACGCGCCGAGGCGGCATCGGGTCACGTGCATCGCACCGCCGCGGAATCGGACGACATCTCGTTCGTGCGTGGCTCGAAGCGGTTCGCGACGTTCGCCCAGCGCCGCGTGTTCGACGAGGTCGGTCGTGGCAACGCGAGCGCGCTCGACGCCGGCGTCAAGACCGACACGCTGTTCGTGCTGACGAGGAGCCTGACCAGCGGCGCCCTGGTCGAGCTGACCTGCCTGAGCAACGCCGACGAGGCCGAGCGTCTGACCGACGAAAGCTACCGCGACGATCTGGCCGCCGGACTGGTCGACGCGATCCGGGACTACCGTCGGTCACTGGAATCGCACCCGACCGACGGCGCGGGCGCCTGACGCCGCTCGCTCCCCGCGAGCGCGATCGGGCCGATCGCCGCCGTGCCCGTCACCCCGCGGGCACGAACGCCCGGAACATGCCCCGGGTACCTTCGAGGTATCGCTTCGGCTATCGTCCCGTGAACACGACGCCATTCGAGAGCGACACGTCCTTGACGCGGTCCGACCCCGACCTGATAGACACGCTCGCCGCGCTCGAGGCTCGCTACCCGTCCGCCCGACCGACCTCGCGCGCGAAGCAGCGGCCCGCACTGACGCCGGCGATGCGCGAGTGGCTCGCCCGTTCGCCGTTCCTCGTGCTGTCGAGCGTCGCGGCCAGCGGCATCGACTGCTCGCCACGCGGCGACGCGCCGGGCGATGCTTTCACCGTCCTCGACGACACCCGCGTCGCGATTCCGGATCGGCGCGGCAACAACCGCATCGACACGCTCAGGAACCTCGTCGCCGATCCGCGCGTCGGGCTCGTCTTCGTCATTCCCGGCATCGACGAGACCTTGCGCGTGCGCGGACGGGCGACGATCTCGATCGCGACCGATCTGCTCGAACGCTTCCGGCTCGACGGCGAGCGACCGGCCTCGGTGATCGTCGTCGCGATCGAGGCGGTCTGGGTGCAGAACTTCCGGGCCGTGCGACGGGCGCGGCTCTGGGAGCCGGACGCGCACGTCGACCCCGCCACCGTGCCCGACGCGCTCGCGCTGTCCGACGCCGGCGATCGCGGCCGACGCTGAACCGCCCGGCGATGCGCTCGTCCCGATCGAAGAGTCGGATCCGCGATCGCGGGCGGTGCACCGGGTGACGGGGGACGGGGGACGGGGGACGGGCGCGACGGAAGACGACGATCTGCAGGGTGCGAAGCGGGTACGGGTCGCGACGGCCTAGCCGGACGCGGGCTCACCGCCGAGCGTCACGATCGCCTTGATCAACGCGTCCCTGTCGCCGGCGAGCGCCGGAAAGCGCTCGGGCATGTCGTCGAGCGTCAGCACCTCGGACAGCAGGGCGTCGCTGTCGATCGCGCCACTCGCGAGCGCCTCGATCACCTGGTCGAAGTCCGCCTTCAGCGCGTTCCTCGAGCCGACTATCCGTGCCTCGCGCTTGTGGAACTCGGCATCGGTGAAGGTGATGTCGTCCTTGACCACGCTGACGAGCACGTAGCTCGACCCGTGCGCGAGCAAGGGAAAGCCGGCCTCGATCGCCCGGGCGCTGCCGGTGGCGTCGAACACGACATCGAAGCCGTCGGCGAGTTCGCCCGCGAGGATGTCGTCGTCCGCGGCGTGCGTTCGCTCGAACCCGAACGCGGCGCCCACCGTCTTCAGACGGGTCGCGCTCAGGTCCATCAGATGCACGTCTCCGCCCGCGATCCGGGCGAACAGCGCGGTGCCGAGGCCGATGGGACCCGCACCCGTCACCAGCACCCGATCTCCGGCCTCGATGCCCGAGCGACGCACGGCGTGCGCCCCGATCGCCAGGAACTCGACCATGGCCGCCTGCATCGCGCTCAGCGTTCCCGCCGGATAGAGGTTCGCGGCGGGCACCGCGAGACGCGCGCACAGCCCGCCGTCGCGATGCACGCCGAGCACCTCGATCGCCGAGCAGCAGTTGGGCTTGCCCCGGAGGCAGGCGCGGCAGGTGCCGCAGGCGAGATAGGGATTGACGACCACCAGCGTTCCCGCGGACCACCCTTCGACATCACGCACGACGCGCCCGCTGAGCTCGTGCCCGATCACCCGCGGGTACGCGAGAAAGGGGTGCTTGCCCTCGAGGATGTGGTAGTCGGTACCGCAGATGCCCATCGCCTCGATGTCGATCAGCACCCAGCCGTCGGGAGCCGTCTCGGGACGCGGACGCGTCTGCAGCGCGAACTCGCCGGGCGCGACGCAGACGCCGCAGCGCATGGTCGTCGGCGCGTCGGCGAGCACGTCGTCGGTCATGTCTTCAGCGGTGCGGTTCAATGGATCGCCTCTCCGTCGTCGGCCGCCGACCCGCCACCGCGCGGCCGCCAGTCGTCGGGCAGCGCGCCCTTGATGATCAGGCTCAGCACGTCGTCCTTGGTGACGTCCCCGATCGGGTGCGCACCGACGCTCCGGCCCTTGTTCATGATCATGACCCGATCGCACAGCTCGAACACGTCGTGCATGTCGTGACTGACGAGGAAGATGCCGATGCCCTCCGATCGGAGCTGGCGGATGAGCTCGGACACCATCGCGGTCTCGGACGGCCCGAGCGCCGCGGTCGGCTCGTCCATGATCAGCACGCGCACGTCGAAGTAGATCGCGCGCGCGATCGCGATGACCTGACGCTGACCGCCCGACAGGCTCGAGACCGGATCCCCGAGATTCCTGAAGTTCGGGTTCAGGCGGTGCAGCACCGCACGGCTCTCGGCGAGCATGCGCCGGTCGTCGAGGTTGCCGAGGCGGGTCCGGAGCTCGCGCCCGAGAAAGAGGTTCGCCGGCGCGTCGAGGTGATCGGCGAGCGCGAGCGTCTGGTAGATCGTCTCGATGCCGCGCTCGCGCGCGTCGTGCGGCGAGCGGATCTCGACGCGCTCGCCGCCGACCCGGATCTCCCCCCCGTCGGCGAGCATGGCTCCCGACAGGATGCGCATGAGACAGGACTTTCCCGCCCCGTTGTGACCGAGCACGCCGACGACCTCGCCGGGCCGCAGCGAGAGCGACACGCCGTCCACCGCCCGGACACCACCGAAGCGCTTCTCGATGCCGACCATCTCGACGAGCGGTCGCGCCGGTGCCGCCGCGCTCGCGCCGCTCGTCGCGGGCGACGGAACACCTTCGCCACCGGATACTCCTGCCGTGTTCATCTCGATCCCTCCGTCGAGGCGTTCGCGGCGGTCGGCCCACCGGGAGCTCGGTGCTCCCGGCGGACGGTCGTCGCACGCGGTACGCGCCTAGTGTCGTCGAGCGAGACGACACCCGACCGGAAGCCCACCGCCCCGGTCGTGCCGCCCGGTCGTGCCGCTCAGTACAGGACGTTCTGCGCCTCGGGCTCGTCGATGTTCTCCTTCGTGACCATGACGACGCCGGTGTCGATGAACGACTCGAGCGACTCGCCGGCGAGCAGGTCGATGATCGACTGCACCCCCTTCTCGCCCATCTGGAAGGAGCCCTGCACCGCCGTCGCCTTCAGCGTGCCGTCCTTGACGAAGTCCTGCAGGTCCGCGTTGCCGTCGAAGCCGATCGCGACGACCTCGCCGGCCTTGCCGGCCTGCTGGAGCGCGCGCCCCATGCCGATGGCGGTCGGCTCGTTGGCGCCGAAGATGCCCGCGAGGTCGGGATTCGCCGTCAGCACGTCCGTCGTCTGGTTCAGCGCCGTCGCCATCTGCGACTGCGAGTAGTAGGGACCGACGATCTCGAGCTCGGAGTTCGCCTCGAGGTAGTCGACGAAGCCGCCCACGCGACCGATCTCCGAGCCCACGCCCGCCACGTACGACATCACGGCGACCTGGCCCTCGGTGCCGACCTCGTCGATCATCATCTGCGCGGCGAGCTCGCCGGCCGCCTTGTTGTCGGTCGACAGGAAGGTCTGGTACGTGCCGTCCGCCCCTTCGCCGAGACCGGAGTCGATGATCGCGACCGGAATGCCCGATTCGTACGCGCGCTTGACCGCGGGGGCGAGCGCGTCCGGATCGGACGGGGCGAGCACGATGCCGGCGACGCCCTTGTTGATCGCGTTCTCGACCAGGTTGACCTGGTCGGCGATCGCCGACTCCGCCGCCGGTCCGTCGAACGTCATCGTGTGCTCGGACTGCCCCTCGATCGCGGCGGAGGCGCCCTTGTTCACGTTCTGCCAGAAGTTCGAGTTCGTGGTCTTGACGATGACGGCGATCTCGCCGGCGAGGACCGGGCCGGTGGCGAGGCCGATCGCGCCCGCGACGAGGGTCGCGGCGAGGGCCGTGCGAATGGGTGTCTTCATGGGAGTGTCTCCTCCTGGGGAGCTCGTGGTGACCCGGAAACCGGGTGGATCGAAGGCGCGTGGCGTGACGCGAGCGACGACGCGTGCGATCGCGCGCGCGGTACTCACTTGCGGCGGATCTGATCGACGTAGACCGCGCCGATGACGACGAAGCCGATGACGATCTGCTGGATGAAGGACGAGACGCCGGCCATGTTCAGGCCGTTCCGGAGCACGCCGATGATGAAGGCGCCGATCATCGTGCCGGAGATGTTGCCGACGCCGCCCATCAGGGAGGCACCGCCGATGACCGCCGCGGCGATCGCGTCGAGCTCGTACATGACGCCTTCGTTCGGCTGCACGGTCACGAGGCGCGACATCAGCACGATGCCGGAAAGGCCGGCAAGCGCACCGGAGAGCGTGTAGGCGGCGATCTTGGTGCGGTCGGTGCGCACGCCGGACAGGCGAGCGGCCTCCTCGTTCGAGCCGGTCGCGACGATGTGACGACCGAGCGGACGCACGTTGAGGAGGATCGCGGCGAGGATCGCGACGACGGCCAGCAGGATCGCCGGGTACGGGATGCCGGGGAAGATCACCTTCGGGAAACCGTTCGGCTGCATCTCGACGACGCGGAACAGCGCGCCGTTGCCGAGCACGCCGAAGGCATCCCCCAGACGCGAGATCGGCGCGGCGCCGGTCAGCTGCAACGCGAGCCCGCGCGCGATCAGCATCATGCCGAGCGTGGCGACGAAGGGGGTGATGCGCAGCTTGGTGATGACCAGGCCGTTGAACGCGCCGCAGGCGGCGCCCGCGGCGACACCGAGCGCCATCGCCGGCACCACGGGCACCCCGGCCTTGACCGCGAGACCGGTGACCGTGCCCGACAGCGCGAGCACGGAGCCCACGCTCAGGTCGATGCCGCCGGTGATGATGACCAGCGTCATGCCGATCCCGAGCAGACCGATGATCGCGGTCTGAAGGAGTACCGTCAGGCCGTTGTTGACCGACAGGAAGGCCGGGCTTCCGAACGAGAAGGCGGCGACGAGCAGGCAGAGCGTGGCGAGCGCAGACAGCTTGTGCAGCGTCGAGGCGGCCAGCTTCGGGCGAGGCGGCGTGTGGCCGGTCCCGTCCGGGGCATCGATCGGAAGGTCAGCCACGCAGGTTCTCGTCTCCCCGACTCGTGTCCGTTCGTCGACCGCCGCGCCGTTCGATCGGGCGATGACGGTACGATACGATTAAAAACATGACAGAAGGAGAAGGGCCGGTCAAGCGCCATCGACGATCGTCCGCGCGCATCCCGGCCCGGTTCCGGCCTGCACCTGTCCGGCCCGCACCTGTCCGGCCCGAATCCGCCCGGCTCGGCGTCGTGCGGTCCCGACAGGCTCCGCCCGGTGTCTCCGTCCGGTGTCGCCCCGTCGGAATCCGCTTCGCTCGAATCCGCCCCGTCCGAACCCGACCGGTCGGGCCCGATCCTGTCGATCCCACGCTCCCGAAGCGTTGCCCGGTCGGGCATGCTGTGATGTCCGCGCGAGGCGTGCCGCACTTGCCGTTCGACTCTGCCCTGTCTCGTCCCGAGGAGTGCAAGGACTGCCGTGGCCCGTACCGATCAACGCTTCCGCGAGGCGTTCAACGCCGCACTCGAGCTCTGCCGTTCGTGCGGTCGCGATGGCGAGCTGCCGTCCGAGAGCGCGCTGGCCGAGCACCTGGGGGTGAGCCGCACGGTCGTGCGGTCGGTCCTGCAGGAGCTCGACGCGCGCGGCATCCTGCGCTGGCAGGGCCGCGAGAAGACCGTCGTGCGCAAGCCTCGCAAGACGGACCGGATGGCGATGCTCGAGGAGGGGCTCTCGCTCCAGGCGCTCGAGCCGCGCTTTCTCGACTGGGTGTTGCGCTTCGACGTGCCCCCGGGGACGACGCTGAACGTCGCGCGGCTGTCACGCGAGTTCGGCGTCGGCGCGCACGTGCTGCAGGAGTTCCTGTCGGGGCTCGCACGCTTCGGCCTGGTCGAACGAGTCGAGTCAACTAGCGATGCTCGTGCCCGTCCCTGGCGCGCCGCCGCAGTCGGCTTCTCGATCGGGGCCGGGTTGCTCGAGGATTCGCCCATCGGGCGCGCCGCCGAGATTGCGTTGACCCGGGCCGAGCTGGTCGAGAACCAGCGGCTGATCAAACGGTTCCTCGATGCACGCGACTCGGTCGATCCCAAGTGGCGATCAGCGAGCGACTTCCACACTTTCGAACTGGTCGTCAGTCCGGCCGAGTTGAACGAGTTGAACGACAAGATCGGTGAGCTGCTGCGGACCTACCGGGCACCGATACGCACCGGCGCCCCCGAAGACGCCGAGGCCGTTCACGTCATCTACCAGGCGTTCCCTCGCCTCCCCGCCTCGCAGTGACCGCAACGTCGAGTGGGCCAGGACCGTGGCGCCGCCAGGACTTCCGCATCGCATGGGGTGCCGGCTTGGTCAACAACACCGGCGATTGGGTCTTGCTGGTTGCGTTACCGGTCTATGTGTTCGTGGAGACCCAGTCGGGCGCGGCCACTGCGTTCTTGTTCGTCGCCCAACTCCTCGCAGGGGCGATCATGGGACCCATCGGTGGGACGCTGGTCGACCGGTGGGACCTGAAGCACTCGTTGATCGGCACCAATCTCGCCCAGGCGATCGCAGTTCTGCCTCTTCTCGCGGTCACTGCCGACCGTATCTGGCCGGCCTACATCGTCATGGCTGCGCAGTCGGCGCTCAACCAGATCAACAACCCGGCCAACGTCGCCCTCATCCCCCGCGTCGTCGGCGCCGACGAACTCACCTCTGCCAATGCCGCCCTCTCGGCAGCGGAGAGTTCAGCCCGGCTCATCGGCTCCCCCTTGGGCGGGGTGCTCGTCGCCTGGGGTGGCCTCGCACCGGTGGTGATTCTCGACGCCGCCAGTTTCGTGCTCGTCGCCGCAGCCGCCACGTTCCTGAGAACCGACACTGGCCCTATGGCCTCAGCCGACACCAACGAAAAGACGATCCGCCAAGGGCTGCGAGTCGTGCGGTCCCACCGTCCACTGGCCCCCCTTCTGTCCATCCAGTCATTCTCGCAGCTTGCTCAGGGCGCTTTCGTTGTGCTGTTCGTGGTGTTCGTCGTCGACGTCCTCGGAGATGATGGAAGCGGCCTCGGACTCATCCGAGGCATGATGGCCATCGGCGCGCTAATCGGTTCTGCCGTCATCGCACGACTTGCAACCAGCCTCGACCCGACCACGCTCTTCGCTGCAGGCCTTGTCGGGATGGGCGCCGTCTCTCTCGTGTTCTGGAACGCCCCGACGCTGACCACCACGCTCTGGGTCTACGTGCTGTTGTTCTCCATCTCCGGGCTGCCCGGCGCCGCGCTCGGTGTCGGGCTCTTCACCACCCTGCAGACCGCCAGTCCGCAACACGCAATCGGGCGAGTAGTCGGCATCATGTCCGCCGGGGAAGCAATCGGACTCACCACCGGATCCATCCTCGCCGGCCTGCTGGTCGACCATGCAAAACTCAGCACACTCCTCAACACCCAGGCAGCCATCTACCTCAGCGCCGGCCTACTCGCCTTCATCCTTGTGAAACCACAAGGCCCAGAGCACACACCCGAAGCGCACCCTGACATCCTTGACCCCAGGCGGACTCCGCCAGGCCGAACGCCGGCATCACGGTAGCCTTCGTACACGACGGTCGTTGGATACCGAACCCCATGCATGTCAGGGAACTCGATGTAGAGGCAGTCGCCGTCATTTTGCAAGCACTCATCGACTAACCAGACCCCAACAAACCTGTAGCCAGCCCCTTCGGCGGCCGTTCGCCTGTGATCGAGTTTGGTACTCGTCTGGTAGCGCTCGTTCCCGGCGGGCGGGATGGCTGAGCTCTTACGTTTCGCCCGGAACTGGAAATCCCACTACTCAAGCGAATTTCGAGCAGTGGGATGGCGTGGTACCCCGTACGGGATTTGAACCCGTGCTACTGGCATGAGAAGCCAGCGTCCTAGGCCGCTAGACGAACGGGGCTGGACTGAAGCGGCAAGGATACAGATCCCTGGCCGCCTTTGGTTCGGAGGAGAGGACTTGAACCCCTAATAACTGGATCAGAACCAGTTGTGTTGCCAATTACACCACCTCCGATTGGTGGAGCCTGCATGATAGCGGCGAGTGGGAGGAGCGGAAACCGATTTCGGTCACTCCCCCGCTGGGCGGAATTCTAAAGAATCGCCCCCAAGGTCTACCCTTCAACCACTCTTGGCGTTTATCCTCCCTGAGTGGCCACGAAACGCGCAGCACGTTCATCGTTGAGAGTCTTTCTTGTTCTCGGCGCTCTCCTCGCATCGGTAGTGGTGGCGAGTCCCGCCGTTGCAGTAGATGACATCAATTCCGCGACCGACGTGATCTGGGACGTCGGTGACGCCGAAACCAACGTTGGGCACACCGGTCGGATTCGTGCGCTTGTCTGGGACTTCGAAGAGTACGACGGCAAGGTGTACGTCGCTGGCAAGTTCCTCAACGTCTATGCCCCCAACGGCGATCAGTTCCCGCAGCCCTACCTGGCCGCCTTCGACCTCTACACCGGTGACTGGATCTCCTCCTTCCAGCCGTTCCTGCGAGGCCCCGCCTACGCGATCGACATCACCGACGACGGCACGATCATCGCCGGAGGCGAGATACCCGGCGGACTCCAGGCGGTCGACGCAATCACCGGCGCTGACGTCACCACCTTCAGCACTGACTTCCGCCACAACTGGGGCCAGGCCACCGTGTTCGATCTCGAAATCGTGGGCGACAAGACCTACCTCGGCGGTCGCTTCAGCCGTCACGGCAACGACGCCATCGCCAATCTCGCTCGCGTCGACACCGCCACCGGCGCCTTCGATCCGGCATGGACTCCAACCACTGAACTCGATGTAGGCACGCCGCGTTCGGGTGGCACCAACGTGTTCGGCCTCACCGTCGATGTGGCTCGTGACCGGGTCTATGTCGCTGGCAAGTTCGGTTCGGTGAACCAGAACACTCAGGCCGCCTACTTCGCCACGATAAACACCACCGACGGTGCGCTTCGAACCGACGTTCCTCAGGGCCTACCGCCAGGCATTCTGAGCCACCGTGAATCGTTCTCGATGTGGCAGCACGACGTCCAGTTCAGAGACGACCGGGTGTACGTGGGCGGCCAGGCCCACCAGACCCTCATCTTGGATGCCGATACCCTCACCCCCCTGCGCAGCCACTTCACCAACCGTGGCTTCGGCGACCTGTATGCCGGTGGCGACACCCAGGTGCTGTTCGTTGGAAAGAACACCGTTTGGGCTGGCTGTCACTGCTGGGGTTCGCTGGGCGAATACCCACTGAACTCCAACAACTCCGACAACGCCAGTGGCAACCAGAGCTACGACGAATACCGCGAGGTCTTGGTTGAACTTCGCGACGTCGAGGGATCGTTCAACCAGCAGCCCGTCAGCGGCGCCTACGGCATCGATATTGAAACTGGCGATGTATTGCCCGTGGATTTCGAGATGAACGGTCAGGGCGGAGCTTGGGCGATCTTCGAAGACAGCAACGGCCGGGTCTGGGCTGGTGGCCAGTACACCCGTGACAACGCCCGCAACCGCCTGGTACGTGGCCTTGCTCGATTCTCTCCCCCCGGAGCACCAGTCGGCCCGCCCGCTCCCCCACCTGCTGGACCCGACGGCCCCGAAGGTTTCCGCACTACCTATCAATCTCGCGAGCGCCTGGTATTCAACTGGCAGCGCGTGACCGGTGCAGTGAGATATGAGATCCTTCAAGACGGCGTTGTGGTGGGCACCGATACCGATCGCTGGTGGACCCACCGCAACCTTCCGGCCGGCACCACCTGGTCCTACACGATTCGGGCGGTTCTCAACGACGGAACCGTGACCGAGCAAAGCGCTGCGATCACGGCCTCCACTCGGCCCTAGCTCTGGGTCTGTGTCTGGGTTGCTGTAGGCACTAGCCGAGCGTGGCCAGTTCGCTACGAAGCCGATCTTCGTCGTATCGGGAGAAGATCAGGGCCGCCACCGCATACAGGACAAGCCCACCGAGGCCGCTGAGCCGAACGCCGAGGTCGTCGCCCACGTCGCCGCCAAAGCTCAGGAACAACGCGAAGATCACAATCCCGATGGTCTGGCCGAGCTTCTGTGCGAAGGTGCGCGCTCCGAAGAACATTCCCGTGGTCGCCTGACCTTCGCTGAGGAT
>ENA-ORXM01001278-ORXM01001278.1-marine-metagenome-genome-assembly--contig:-NODE-1278-length-36113-cov-5.045233_pt1 | contig 36113 bp, 26 predicted proteins | sample MGYA00237867_ERZ511480 | MGnify/ENA primary metagenome ERZ511480 (study PRJEB26309, sample SAMN06266103) | marine metagenome | isolation source: Algal blade | place: United Kingdom:Sidmouth, United... | reverse complement strand
CTTTTAAGTATTCCCCTTCCCAGGTAAATTGGCGCTATAGATACAAAATCAAAAATCGTAAATTTAAAATCGTAAATCCAATAAAGGTCTTGTCATTTTGAGCGAACGCAGTGAGTCGAAAAATCGAAGGCGTTCACATGGTAGTATTTCGACCGCAGTGGAGAAATCTTTTAGTGAGATGGTTTGTTTGTTCATGCTCTGGGAGTGCTGGGTGTGCTGGGTGGTTGAAACCACCCGCTTGAGGTTAAGAGAAAATTATCATTTAAAAATATATATTTTTAGAAGTACTAAAGCACTAGAGAGACTCATTACTTTGAAAGTAATGCTTTTAAGTATTCCCCTTCCCAGGTAAATTGGCGCTATAGATACAAAATCAAAAATCGTAAATTTAAAATCGTAAATACAATAAAGGTCTTGTCATTTTGAGCGAACGCAGTGAGTGGAAAAATCAACAATTTCAATCATAATTTCAATATTTAGATTTTAAATAATACTTTTTAATGCATAGTATTATTAAGAAATCAACAAACCTATTATATGTTTGAGAAGCTTTCCAAATTTGCATCTTTAGCTAAATCGCCAAAAGCAATCAGAGATCTAAATTCTTTAACTAATAACTTAAGTAGCGGAATCTTCAAAGTTGTTGAAGACACTTTTAATTTAAGAAGAGCTACAAAAGACAACAGCAATTATAACCCAGAAGATGTCGGCAAAATTGTAGACATGTATGCTAAAAGAAATATGATTCTAGCAGCAGCTTCATCGATTATTCCTGGTCCATTAGGCATTCTTGGCTCAGTTCCTCAACTTGTTTTAAATTTCGGAAACCAAATGTGTATGATTTATGATTTAGGATGTGCACATGGGAAAGAAAATATTATCACAAAAGATCTTCTTCTTGACATCAGCCTCTCTGCAATTGGCTCAAACACTCAACTCACAAATATTCAAAATAACCTGAATCTACTACAAGAATCACCGCAAGACATCCTCATTGATAAAGCTAGAAGCTTAGGAGGAGGTATTGTAAAAAATACTCTCAAAAAGTCAGTCATTCAATTCGTACCAATCGCAGGACCAATTGTCATGGCAGCTTGGTCGAAAACAACAACTCAAAAAATTTCAGCAACATCATTGATGGTCTTAGACTACACACAACACTTTGAAGAACATTTTAAGAAAGAGGAAACTGAAGAATCAGAAGAACTTGTTCAATTACAAAAAATAAAAGCGCTTGCCACTTTGATAGAATGCAACAATGATATCAATGCAGCACAGATTGAATTCATCTCAGCTATAATTAAGAATTCAAATTTATCAGACTCAGAAAAATCCCACCTATTGTCAGAATCTATTAAAGACAACTCAAACTTTGAATTAAATTTAGAAATCTTGAAAGATTATGAAGAAGGTGAAAATTTAATTATGGAGTTAGTCATATTAGCTAAAATAAGTGGAGATGTAGATAATCTAGAAGAAAATTACATCAACTCTCTTGGCGCACGGCTTGATATACCTCCAAAATTTATTTCAAATTTACTTGAAGCAGAATAAATAATAATTATGCCCCCAACAACCCAGCCCCTCGCTGACTCAACCTTCTCGATCCATTTCATTTAATCATTTAGCAACAATAAAAATGTCTCTAAACATCCTTCTTCATTTACCCCACTCCAAGTCAAAATATTATCACTAAACTGAAAACTTACATCAGAACAATCAGTTCCAAAATTTGTGGTATCTAAACAACATTCTGATTCCCAGGTTTCTTGATTGACAACATAAGACAATATGCCTTCAATTCTGTATGCAGAAATTGGTAGAAAAATATCATTTGATGCATAAGATAAATTCTGATTAAAATTAAATATTTATCACTCTTCAAAAGCAAGTATGGTATCAGCATTAATTCATTGACTTTGGTTAAGAATAAAGTTTAATTTTTAAAAAGTATTCTACCAACGTCATGCAAAAATTGAGTGTCTACCTAAACATAAACACAATAATTACAAATTATGAAAGCAAAACACTTCCTTTTAGGCGCATTGGCGCTATTTCTATTCTCTTGTTCAGAAGATCTGAATAATGATCCTTCGCTTAATAACGGATTTAACCTAGCCACAAATGAAGATTCTAACGGCAATAATAATGGTGGAGGAGACCCTATAATTGAATCTGAAGAAATAGTAGAAAATCCGTTTATTAAAGTCGACGACGAATCGATTTCTACATTTTCAGTTGATGCTGATGGTGCTGCATATTCAAATGTGCGAAGATTTTTATCAGAAGGCCAACTTCCCAATCCAGATTATATTAGAACCGAAGAACTCGTCAATTATTTTAATTACAACTATCCCGAACCCTCTTCAAATGCACCAATTTCTTTAAGTGGAGAAATAAGTAAATGCCCGTGGAACAATAGTCATCAATTGATGCGCATTGGGATTAAAGGTAAAACAATTGCACCTCAAAATTACCCAGCTTCTAATATCGTTTTTCTCATCGATGTTTCTGGAAGTATGAATATCGAAAATAGATTGCCTATGCTTCAAACAGGATTTAAAAAATATGTTGATCAATTAAGAGATGAAGACAGAGTGGCCATTGTCACTTATGCAGGAAGTGCTGGACTTGTTTTGGAATCAACTTCGGGAAGAGAAAAAGATAAAATTAAAGATGCCATAGATAATTTAAAATCTGGTGGCAGTACAAATGGAGAAGGCGGCATCATTGAAGCTTATAAAATAGCCAATGAGAACATCATACAGGGCGGCAACAATCGTGTCATTGTGGCTACGGATGGATACTTTAATGTTGGCGTAAGCAATCAAGAAGAATTGGTAAGCTTAATTGAGGAAAAAAGGGACTTAGGAATCTTCCTTACTATTATAGGCGTAGGCTCCAATAACAATGAAGGCACACTTGAACAAATCGCAAATAATGGCAATGGCAGCTTTGAATATTTAGACAATGCAGCGCAAGTAGATAAGGTATTCATTAACGAGTACAATAAGTTTTTTACCGTTGCAAAAGATGTTAAGGTTCAAATAGAATTCAACAGATCGCTTGTTAAAGAGTATAGGTTAATCGGATACGAAAACAGGATTTTATCTACAGAAGAGTTTTTGGATGATACCAAGGATGCTGGAGAAATTGGATCTGGACAAAGCATCACTGCATTGTACGAATTGATTCCCGCTTCAAATCCAGATAGAACAATACCTGCATTTGAAATTGATTTTAGATATAAAGATCCTGACTCTGGGTCAAGCCAAGGACTTGCGCTAAATATTTTTGATGAGGATAAATTATTTAGTGAAGCATCTCAAGATCATAGGTTTTCAGCATCTGTGGCTTCTTTTGGATTACTCTTGAGAGATTCTGAATACAGAGGAAATACTGATTTTGACAAAATTAGAAATTGGGCTTCAAGTTCAAATTCATTCGATCCGTTTGGTTATAAAGAGGAATTCATTCAACTGGTCCAACGCGCTAAAGAATTGTAATAATATATTAAATATATAAGATTCCAAATACCTTCAAGCTTTGAAAAGTTTGAAGGTATTGTTTTTATAACTTAGGCAACCTTTTACTTCTTTGAAAGACATAAGAAGGTATAACAAAAAATAACTGATATGAAACATCTTGTCTATACTCTTCTTGTATTCTTTTTACTTAACAATTTCGCTTTAGCCCAATTCAATCAACAATTTATTGAGCTTCTTGATGAGGCAATGTCAGAACTCGATTCAACCATAAATCCAAAGGGGTTATCTATTGCTGTTATGAGCGGCAATGATATTTGGAGTGGTGCCATTGGAGTGAGTGCTGCACAAGATAGTTTAAACAACAACTCGCTTCTTGCTATGGGAAGTATTACAAAAACCTTCATTTCAGCAGAAATTCTAGGACTCATGGAAGAAGATAAATTAGCGCTCAATAATCCTATTCATTATTACCTGCCTGCTTTTGAAAATATAGACTCATCTGCCACCATTAAAGAATTATTAAATCACACAAGTGGCATATACAACTATACAGATAATCCAATATTCTTTGACAGCGTCTTTTCTGATACAGGCCAATGGCATATTTTTTCTCCAGAAGAAGTCATAGAAAATTTTGTTTTATCCGCTTCTTTTGAAAGAGGAACCAAACAAGAATACTCTAATACAAATTATGTTTTATTAGGTATGATTATTTCTGAAATAACAAACAAGCCCTATTACGAGGCTATTTTTGAACGCTTCAATATTGCTGAAAACTATCCTACTATAAATGTACCTTCTTTTAATTCTGATCCAACAGACTTAGCTAACTTGTGGTTTAATTTAGGGTTTGGCTTACAAGATGTCGAAGCAGTAGGTATCGGACTACATGGTCTATTTTCTTCAGCAGGTGCTGCAGGTGCACTTGCTTGCACCCCTACTGATTTAGTCAAATGGGGATACGATTTATACACTGGAAAATTGCTTAATGCTTCAAGTATGGATTCTCTTTTCGACTATCATCCATTTCAATTATTTGGTCAAACGGATTATGGTTTAGGTGTCTTCAGCACAACATCCGAGTGTGGTGTAATGTCTGTAGGTCACAGTGGCGGAATATTATATACGGCTAACTTATTTTATTCTGAAGAATTTGATTTAAGTGTTTGTGTAATGACTAATGATGGTGATGGCATAACTGAGCTTGGCGGAGTTATTGGAATTACAGAAGAAATCATTTGTGCTTATCAAGAAGCCTCTATGACAAGCTCTTCAGAATCCAACCAAGCAACAGCTTTGCATATTTATCCCAATCCAACACAAGACATTTTAAACATCAGAATTGATGATTCATTCGGTCCTGAAATACAAATCAACATTTACAATGAATTAGGATCATTAGTTCTAAGTCAAACCACGCGCATAGCAAAAAGTGAAGTTATCCAAATTAACGCATTGCGTCAATGGCCTTCAGGCATGTATTTCATACAACTCAAAAATGGGTCACAAACTTATACAGAAAAGATAATTAAAAACTAAAACACCCTAATTAATAAAGTCACTCTAGCGACTGATTAAATTCGTTTTTACAAATCTTTCGATAAATGCTTCTTTGAAGGAAGGACCTAAGGGCAATTCGTGATCCTTGGTATAAATTGTATCTACGCCGATACTCAAAATATTTTTAATCTGAATAATATAGGATTTGGATACACGTGCAAATTGTTCGGGAGGCAATTGAGCTAAAATAGTTTTGACATTCATTGATGTCATATATTTAGAATCTTTCGTATGCACAACCACATAATCTTTCATACCTTTTATGTAGATCACATCATCATAAAAGACTTTGACATATTGTCTGTTTGACTTGATGTACATAAATGATTCCTGATATTCATCAATCTTGGATTGGGTGGCTTGCGCCAATTCAATATAATCTTTAACCTTAGATACTGCTTTTAAGAAACGATCAAACTTTATCGGTTTCACCAAATAATCAATTACCTCTAGTTCATACGACTCCAATGCATACTGAGGATATGCTGTACATAATATAAAATGTGGATTTTGTCTTAAAGTTCTTATAAAATCCAAACCATTCAATCCCGGCATTTCGATATCTAAAAAAACAAGATCTACTTTATGCGATGAAATAAATTCAGTGGCTTGAATAGCATTCGGAAACTCCCCTACCTTATTGAGATAAGAGATCTTATCACAATTGAGCTGCATCCCTTCACGTGCAAGTGGTTCATCGTCTACAATTATATAATCAATCATGCTAAATCTATTTGAACAATCACTTCAAAAGTATTATTTAAATCTTTGATTTTTAATTTATGATTATCGGGATAAGCCAATTCTAATCTGCGCGTTGCATTCCTAAGACCAATACCTCCAACATCCCTACTTTCTAAAGTACCTTTATTATTTATACATCTAAATAATAGTTTTTCTTTATGCGCATCAAAAACTATATCAATAAAATCTTTTTCACCAGTTTTAGAATACTTAAATGCATTCTCAATGAAAGGTAAAAAAATCAATGGTCTTATTTTGACCAGCAAAGGATTACCTTTAACATCTAAATTAATTTTTAAATTTTGTCGGCGCAATTGTTCTAACTCTATATAATTTTTAAGGTAAGTGATTTCATTTTTAAGAGGCACAGTATCAGAATTACATTCATACAATTGATAGCGTAAGAGATCAGATAATTGCATAATCGTTTCAGGTACATTTTCGTCTTTCTTCTGTGACATAACGTACATGTTGTTTAAGGTATTAAAAAGAAAATGCGGATTGACTTGTGTTTGCAAATAAGCCAACTCTGTCCTTAGATTTACTTCTTTTAATTCTTGAATCTTCCGAGATGAAATATATGACTCTTCAATTAGCTTCATTGCCACCGCCATAAAAAGCATACCTGCATTTGTAACAATTGAAGCAAAGAAATAACCCATAAAACCCATCTCGTCTTCATAATAGTCTTCTTCTAAATATTCTTCATTGGATGTAGAAAAATCTGATTCTTCTTGAACAAACTCATCCTCTATTTCGGTTAAATACGGATTCTTATTATAGATAACATAATTTATGGACACGACAGCAAATAACATGACCAATGTTATAAAAGCATAGGTCATCAGTTTTCCTTTTAGAAAAAACTTAGGAATGAGGTAATAAATATTAAAATAAACCAAAAACATATCGAGGAGCAACGACGCTATTACATAATACCATGGCACATATAATGGCTCCGTTAATCCCGTAAAACTTAATGTCTCATCAGAATAGATAAAAAGCCAAAACAGGACATGTTTGAGTAACCTGTATTTCTTCTCATAAATTACTTCGTGTAACCACTTAGGTATATTCATGGGTTTTAATTTCTATGTAGCAAATCTATGGATATCTACGCTTTAAGACATAAGCAAAGTATAATAAAACCCGCCCTAAGTATAAAAACTCCTTAACGTAAGTATAAAGTCACCGTTTTCAAGGTTCTGATTACCATAGATTTAGATTGTCAATCAACAGTTGAGTCAATTTATTCGCAACAAAAAAAATGTAAGTATGAAAAATTTATTATTTGCGGCCTTAACCTTAGGCTTGGTATTATTCTCGATCACTTCTTGTAGTGACGACACTTTAGATTCAAAAGAATTAGAAACAAGTCCGCTTGCTCCAGATGTACATTATCACGATGGCAAGGTGTGTGATGTAGATCACTATATGCAGGAATTATTATCAGACCCAGATTACAAGGCCGAATATGAAGCGAGAATGCAAACATATCAGAAATTCGCGGCAAGCGTAGGATTTGAAAAGCAATTATGTGGATCTCCGGTTGTCATTCCAGTAGCTGTTCATTTTCAGGGCACCAATGGCACAAACATTGGTTGTTTAACAACTTTAGTCCAACAACAAATGACAGTATTAAACAATGACTTTAATGGGACCAATAGTGATATTACCAATTGGACTGGCAATGCATCTTCAACTTTCCCTGGAATTAATTTTGGAGAAACATGCGTAGAATTCGTTTTGGCTAATACCAACCACCCAAGTGGTTATGGATTGGCTGATGGTGACCTAGCGATTACACTTAATACTACATCTGGCGACAGTGATTCAAACTGGTCGGGATACTTAAATATCTTCGTTAAAAATGCAGGAGGAGCCTTAGGATATTCACCATTAGGTGGCTCAGGAAATGGTGACGGTGTCGTCATAGATCTCGGCGCATTTGGAACAGGAACAACTTGTGGTAATGTAAGTGCTGGTTCTCCTTTTGACTTAGGAAGAACACTTGTTCATGAAGTGGGTCACTATTTATTATTAGATCACATTTGGGGTGGTGGATGTAATCAAGATGATGGTATCGCAGATACACCAGATCAACAAGCTGACAATGGTGGTTGTCCTAATATAGGTGCAAGCAGTTGCGGATCTCCAGATCTACATATGAATTACATGGACTACACCAATGATGCATGTATGTACATGTTTACTTCTGGACAGTCAACAGTGATGGAAAACTATGTCAGTGCGAACTTAGGAAACATAACAGGAAATGCATCTAATGTGATCAACGGAACTGGAGGAGGATCTGGCGGTGGAGGTGGCGGAAGTGCTACTTGCGACAAGCCTTCTGCTACAAGCACGCAAGTTTTATCAAGCACAAGTGCAAAAGTAACTTGGACTGCTATGCCTCAAGCTTCTAACTATCAACTGAGATATAGACAATTAGGCACGACAAGCTGGACAAATGCTTTGACGACAATATCGGAAAAAACAATAACGGGATTAACCGCATCGACTACATACCAATACAGAATTAGAACAAAATGTCCATCAGGGTGGTCTGGTTTTACAGCAATCGAAACATTTACAACATCAACCGGCTCAGGCGGTGGCGGTGGTGGTGGAAGCACAAGTTGTGATAAACCAGGTTCTAGCAGTACAGAATATATATCAGCAACAAAAACTAAAGTCTATTGGGAAGCAATGCCTCAAGCTATCAAATATATAATTAGATACAGAAAAGTAGGCACAAACGCATGGACGACTAAATCGAGTACAGTAGCTAACAAAACATTAAGTGCATTACAAAACGGTTCCACTTACGAATACAAAATAAGAACAAAGTGTCCATCAGGTTGGACTGGATTTACTGCACTAGAAACTTTTGCACAGAGTAACTCTGGTGGTGGTGGTGGAGGCAACTCTAATAACACGCTTGTATTCGAGTTGACCCTAGACGACTATGGTTCTGAAACGAGTTGGGAATTAGTAGATGACAACAATAATATTGTGGAATCTGGAGGACCATTTGCAGATGGCAACAGCGGACAGATTGAATCTGAAACATTTGACATCCCAGATGGCTGCTATACGCTTTACGTTGATGATTCTTATGGAGATGGTATATGCTGTCAATATGGTAATGGCTCATTCCAATTACTTGACAATAACGGTGCACAAGTAGGCTATTCAAATGGAAATTTTGGTTTCTATGACTACATTGAATTTTGTGTAACAAATAATATTGTGACATTCCAAAGAGAAGAAAAAGATGACAAAGCGACGCATTTGATGCCAAAAGTTATGGCTACAGGCTCTAAAAATTAAAACATTTTTTTGTTTTGACGAAAGGCGGTGCTTGAGCAATCAGGCACCCCTTTTTTAGTTAAAATAGAGCATGAAATTAAATATGATACAGTAAGTTAAATAAGGAAAACTAAGAATTAAGAAATGGGAAAGAATGAGGGATTTTTGATTTATGAGTTTTGAACTTACGATTTGGTTTGGGGTTTTGGGAAAATCTTAAAAGGATATCAAATTATTTTCATATTTGATACCCTTTTCAGATAATAGATTTTCTTTTTATGGACGTTAAAATCTTCTTACATAGACTAAGCCCAATTCTACAGTCCGGGGATTTAGATCTATGACTTCCTCTATCACATTTAATTTCTTTAAGGCATCACCATATCTTATCCTGAGACCAAAGCTAGAATTTTGGCTTAATAAGTATGAAGCTTGTAATTGCAAAGCTTTATTTATAGCGAATGCAGAATTAGTGATTTCAAAATCTATAATTTCAGATCTAGAGTTTAAGGATTTTCCAGAATAACTGGTCATCAAATAAGGTTCAATTCCTATTCCTAATTCCAATTCAAACTTAAGCGTACTTAAAACTTTAATATTCAATCCGATAGGCAATGAGACGGTCGTTAAATAATTACTCCATTCAACTCTTCTATAACTATCAGTCGTAGTAAGCACCAAAGATTCAACGGATGTCTCTGAAGAAATAAATTGCCTTTGTTTAAATATACGATGTAACACATTTAACTTTAAACCTGCAGTAAAATTAAAGTTCGCATTTAAGTCACGCCCATATTCTAAACTTAAGTAATAACCCAAAGCGGCAGATTCAGGATTTTGCAATGAATCTGATATTTCTGAAAAATTATTATTTCTAAAGTAACTTAAGTTTGTACCGGCACCAATGCCATAGAAGCTTTTTTTATTAATTTTTAAAGGGGCAATATCCTTAACTAAATAAAGTGGGCCTTGTGCCAGAGGCTTAACCCTAGAAGTATGATTGACTAGTTTAGCCTGTAAGGTCTCGATAGCAGAAATATCAATTAGCGCATAGGCATTTGACTTAGCATTTAGTTTACTTTCTTGTATAGGACTAACTTTGTTTGTCAATGATTCATTTTGATTTGTATTGATACTAACTGCTTTAATTTCAGAAGAAATGATTGCCTCGTCCTGAGTTACATTAAAAATTTTTTGATTTCCTAATTGATTTGAAACTACAGGCTGTTTTACTTTTTCCTTGTTATTTAAAACTACTGATTGATCTGAAGTTTTTTGTGTCACATTTTTCACTGAAGAAGAAGAAGAAGAAGAAGAAGAAGAAGAAGAAGAAGAAGAATCCTCAGTCAATACAGTTGTAAACGAATTTGATTCTTTTAAGTTTTCCTTTTCTTTTAAAGAAATTTCTTTATTTATTGTTTTACTACGATCCTTTTTCAATAAATTCTCTTTTGATTCAAGTGTTGTGCTACCTGAAATTATTGAATCAAAGTAATATGTGGCAAACACCAATAACAGCAGTAAAGGAATCAGATAGAACAACCATCCAAAACGGCGTTTTTCAGGAGGCATTTTAATATCCATGTTTTCCCATTGGAACTCAGATGGTAAAGCGCTGTTTATATCTTTGTTAATGAGGTCGTTTATTTTATCGTCAAATTTGTCCATAACAATTGTTATTTAAATTACTGCCTTTTTTAAATTTGCTTTCGCCCAATTCCTTCCTCTGTTTACATAAGACCTTACCGTGCCTTCTTGCATACTTAACTTTTCTCCAATTTCTTTGCTAGAATACCCATCTATGACAAACAGATTAAAAACCACAGCATATCTTTCCGGCATTTTTTTGAGTACATCCATTATATCTTGGACATTCATTTTACTTTCTGATTTCGGTTCTACACCTACTGAGATAAAATCTACATCTAGACTATGTTCTAACAATGATTTCCTGCTTTTCTTTTTTAATATGTGATTTATAGCTATTCTGCGTAACCAATATTTAAATTCGCCTTTTTCAGAATCATAAGTATGTAGAGAGGTAAAAGCCTTAGAGAATACATCTTGCATGTAATCCTTTGCTAATTCTGTATCAACATGATACCTTCTGCAGATTGAAAGCACATACATGGCATAAGCTTCATATAGCTTTTTGCCGCACTGTCGATCTCCTTTTTGTATGCCTTTAATTAGTAATTTGGTTTCCAAAATCCTAAATTTTAAAGTTAAGATGCTTGTTTAAATCATAAGAAAAAACAAACTACAGAATAAGTATACTTTTGTCTAAGTTCATTTATTCTATACATTTATCCAATCGGATTTCTTCTGTATAAAATTCACCGGAGAAAAAAGAACCTATAGGTTCATCATTTTCATTAAAAAGTTCACCTGCAAACGTACCTGAAATTACCTCCTCATTTAAGGATGATATTTCAACGTCAATCTCATCTATATTAACATCTGAGGAATACAATTGAAGACCATCTCCTATATCAACATTAGCTAAAAAAACAGACAAATCTAATGATGGCATTTGAGTTAGCTCATCGAAATAACTTAAATTCAAAAACATAAAATCACCTTCTCTAAGGTCATCTCTATAAAGATCGATATTGAAATCGTCACTTAAAAAATTACCTTGAAAATCTTCAAACACTTCAGCGTTTGTGACCACTACGGTTTTAATATTGAAGTTAACGGTGTCTTGATCACAATAGAAAGCGACAGCATTTCCTGAAATTACAGACCTCTCATCAATTTCAATATTTAAACCAGTCTCCTCAATAGTGGTATTTGTTTCTATTACGTCAATATTTTTTGTACATGAAGTTGTTGCTATAATGAATATGGCTAGTGCTGTTATTGATTTTAAAATATTCATTTTTAATTGTTTTAAACGTGAAAAATTGTTTTGTTCTATATGTCGACGTCGTACAATAACCTATGTACTCTAAAGCATAAAAATGTGGCAAAAAAATATGAAAAAAAATATGAAAAATCTGATAAAGCCTGATTTTACTGGGCATTCTAGGCAAAAAAAAACATTAGGTAAAATCAAAGCTAATTGAAAATTAATGCTGAAAGTAGTTATAGAGAAGTACTTGCTTTGGGGATTAATGATTGGAGAGTTGAAATCGGAAAAAAGCATTTAACTGTATCTTTCTTCTTATATAACATACTTTCTACTTCCAAGAATTAGTTCATTCTTAAATTCAAAATCAAAAAAATAATACTAGCGAATGAGATGTTTATCTCCCATTACTTATATAGTTATGCCATGAACGACCAATGGAAAGCTTATTTCTTTACAATAATTAGGGCAAAATTTTAGGTCCAATGATTTCAAACCAGATCATATATCCTATTGCTGATCCGAATATTCCTAACAGCAAAAATATCAATCGATCATGTTTTGGAACTACCTTGAACACAATAATCGAGCAAACCACCATTCCAATAATTCCTGTTACTATTCCAATTGTACCAGATGGCATGTTTAAAATATTAGAAATTTTAGCTTCGTCTCCACCAAATGGAGTGCTTGCATGACCAAATAGATAATTGAAAATGCCTATAAGCAAGTTAAAAATCTGTCTTGACCAAAATAGTCCCATGAAAACAGCGATCCAATTTATTATACCAAAAGAAGATTTAGTCCATGTCTCTTTTCGTAAATACAACACAAGAAAACCTATTAGTCCAGTAATCATCGTTTGAATTGGGCCGCCTAAGGTTATCCACAACTTATCATCTTCTTCTTTTGACTTTAGATTCCTTAATACATCTAATTTGGATTGTGGTACTTTTTCAATTTCTGTGTATTCTCTGGATAGTTGATTGGAATAATTTAAAAAGCGACTTTCCCAATTCATACCTCCATAATGTAAGTTTGTATTATAACCTAATACTTTGGCTGGAATAATATGTCCTATTTCATGTGTAAGTGTGCCTATAACAGTAAAAAGGATGAAACTGATAATTATAGATGTTTATTTTCTTATTCTATTACCTTGCATTGTTTTAAGCTTCGTTTTGAACTAACATTATTCAATGAAGAGTAAAGAATTATTTGGGATTAACCAATTATGATTTATAATTATCGTGCTTTATTAATTTATATCTTTTGTTTGCTCACTTCCATTTCAAAGCCAAAATATTTCAGCACTATTGAAAAGCCCACTCATAACTCATAACTCATAACTCATAACTCATAACTCATAACTCAACCTACAATTTCAAGATATGCCCTAAGGTCTCTTTTTTGGTCTGTAAATATTTTTTGCTATTTTCGGTAGCTTCAATTTCAAGAGCCACTCTTTCAACGAGTTCGATTTTACTTTTTTCGAAGACTTCAATTTTTTCTGGATTGTTTGTGAGTAATCTGATTTTACTTATTCCTAAGTCAGTCAATATTTCTAAGGCCATTTCATAATGTCTGTAATCGATTTCTAGACCCAAGGCAATATTAGCTTCTACCGTATCTAAACCCTCATCCTGTTTGTTATACGCTTTTAATTTATTGACAATTCCAATACCTCTACCCTCTTGTCTTAAATAAATTAATAGACCTTTTTCTTTTTGAACATAATCAAGAGCTATGTGCAATTGCTTTCCACAATCACAACGTTGAGAATGAAATAGATCTCCAGTGATGCATTCAGAATGAATTCTAACCATAACAGACTGATTGACATCCATATCAGGATGTAAAATAGCCAAATGAGGTGTATAGTCTGAAGTTTCAGATTTGTAGGCGATCATATTAAAATCTCCCCATTCTGTTGGCATTCTAGCCTCTGCCTCTCTTTTTAGTGATTCACGCATTCAAATTGTAATGTATAGGCTATTAACCTTTGGACGGTAACTTTTGTTTTGCATTTACAAAGATGGTTTTATAATCTTTTATACTGCCTACATTTAACAGAATTATTAATCCGACAATAATGAGAAATTGCAATAACCCAAAAGATCCATAAGACCAACCTCGAGAGATCACCAATTTTTCAATAGCAAATAACGTAAAAAAAACAAGAAGCGGATTTAGAAAAATAGATTTATAATCAAATGCAATGCGATTTACTTTTTGTGCCGCAAAATAAAATAGTATAGCCATACACACATTCGCGATAAGCGTAGCCCATAAGACACCCCATATTTTATAAAGCGGTATCAAGTAAGTGAAGCCAACGAGTAAGATTAAAACTGTGAGAAAAGAAAAAAGTGTAATCAAATCAGATCGTCTGGCAAAGACCAATTGCAAATAAAACAACTTGCTAAAAACCAAGACATAAACCACAACACTAGCCATTGACATAAAAACATTAATAGAATACCATGACGCATTCGATGTCAACACTTGCATGTTACAACCCACCAGAATGACAACTGGAATTATTAACAAAGGTACATTAACCATCATTTTTGTCAACAAGGAAATCTGTTTTTTATCTCCTTTCTTGTCTGCAAACAACTCAAATAAAAAAGGTCGTATGCCACTTTGAACGGCGTCAATGGCCAAAACGACAACTCCTGTTAAAACAATTATCAGTGCATAAATTCCCACCAGGTTCAAATCTGTATATCGCTCCAGAAATAATCTGCCACCTTTAAACATCAACCAATAAATCATTAAGTATGGAATAAGTACCACACTAAACTTCAATGACTTTTTTATCATCGCCATATCTGGTGAGAAAGTTATAATATTGCGCTCCATCAGCAGCACAGCCAAAGTCGTAATGACATTAGCCATTAACATACCGATTAAAGCGCCACCTACTCCTTTTTGCAAAACAATGATATATAAAAATTGAAAAAACATCACCAATCCCACTTGGAGTAGAATCACAAAAAAGTATTTTACAATATCCTTTTCGTTTTTAAGAAATGTAAAGTAACACAAGTTGATTTCCGAAAGAATAGCGTATGCGATAATCGTAAACCCATAAGGAAAAAACAAAATACTATCTGATTTAAAAACAGCATTAAACAAACCTTCTCCAAAGAAATACAAAAGCAAAATAAAAAATGCCGAAATCAGAATACTAAAACTATACAAACTGCTCAAGTATTTGCGCTGCTTTTTCTTATCATCTATGTAGTCATAATATTGATTTAACATCGCAGCACTAATGCGCAATGTGACTACTATCATCATAAACTGACCAAAGTCAATCATCAGATTATAGATTCCATATTCAGATTCAGAAAACTCCGCAAGATAAAGCGGCAACAAAACAATATAAATAGCAGGCCTCACAAAGGTAAGTAAAGTGTAGGCGGCCATCCCAAATAAAGGTTGATCTTGAGCCTTACGATTTATACTTTTTAGAAATGCTTTGATAATATTTTGTGTATAGTGTGTGTTTGCAAAAATCCAATTATAAATCGTAAATTCCTATTATAATCCAAAGCTATGTCAGGTTCTAAAAAAAGAAAAGCTAAATCGCAGCATCAAAAATCAATATTGTGATATAACGGATCTATTATCCATCCTAGCAGTTCTCATTAGCTTAGCCAAACTTTTCGTTTCCCTTAGAAAAACTACAAACATGCAAGAACAGTAAGGCGATTATGCAAACCGGTCAGAAAGCTGTTGTCTGGCCTTACCTGTTCGTGAGACAAGAAATCTCTAAAAATAGGCATGGCGCATCCATCAGAATTGAATGTATGCATATAGCTATCGGTCCTGCCGAGGCAGACAACTTAATAATTAAAATTAATGGTGTATCGAAAGAAAACGTCGATGAAGTTAATGATTACAATCATAAACATTTTGGAAAATATGCCGAGTTTATTTCTGGTAAAAGTTTTATTCATAATAATGGCATGATAATCACTATAGATGAGATTATACAAATTTTAGAAATCAACATCAAGCCATTTGAGCAAATGGATGAAGTTCTAAATTCGCTAAAATTGTAGGTTACGATTTGCTATTGCTCGATCTATGAGGGCTGTTGGGCAATACTACCTAATGACTTAGGCTTAAGAATAGAAGGTTGTGTGATGGATTAATAATAAAACTAAATTCATAAGTCTAATAATTTAAATAGGATCGCATTGATTGTTTTGATTCAGAGTGAAATGGATTCGAATCGGATTGTCTAGTTACATTTTTTTGGAGCTTACTTTACTCTGCACGCATATCTATGTAAGACTCCAAATCTTTCAACTGTTGGTCGCTCATTTTTTCCATTGTATATTGAGGCATATATGACTTTCGTCCGGCTACTGAATATATACCAAATCGAATGGCTTGAAATATTGAATGATCTGTATAGCTTCCTTGTTTTTTCTTGAGGTACTTAAAAGTTAAATCACAATCATCTAAAAGAAAATAAGAATACTTTCTATTTGCATGACAATGCAAACAACCGTTTTCATAAATTAATTTACCATTCTCAGGTTCACCTTTCAGTGATTTCATAGCTTGCCTAGAACTTTCAGCATCTCCAAAATGCGCAGGTGATCCATCAAGGTATTTAGATTGAATAAGAGCTATTGCAGAATCTTGATCGGTACTATTTTGAATCGCCGCATCAATAAATACAAATTCTTCATCACTCAATTCCAAGTCATGCAATCTTAAATCTATCGTCCAGAGGTAAGCTAAAATTGATTCTACTTCCCATTTGTGCAAACGTCTACCCTGCGCGCACTCAACGGCGCACAACTGAATCGCTTCTCTTATATTATTTTTGGCAGGTAGAACTAAGTCTCCATACTTTTTATAATAATCTCCATTATAGTAACTTTCTCTATTTACCGCACCATATAATGTAGTACCCTGCAAAAAAGGCATGTCTTTTTGAGCTGTGTATTCTAATCTTGCTTGAGGATCACTAAACCTTAAATCAGGATCTTCTTTCTTTAAATTGTGACATGAAGTACAGACAAAGTGTTTACTTTGCTTTTTCGTTTTACCGCCTCCTGGCTTTGAGCTGAAACCCTTTTCAATTAATTCTTGTCCTCTCTTTGCAGAAACACCAAACTCCTTTGTATCAGGAAATTTTTCTGTTTCAATTGACCCTAATGATTCTAAAATTTTAAAAACCCTTTCATCTTCAAAAACCATCTCCTCATTTGGTATAACCAAAGAAGCACAGATTACAAAAATGAATGCCAATGAGGCAACTAAATACTTAGGCGAAACTTTACTCATTATAACTTAAATTGTCTGGCTATGGTAAATCCAATCCTGTATTCACCTTCTCCCCAATTTGAGGAAGTGTAAGGTAAATAATCTGTCTCTGCCATGCCAGTTGCATTTGTTAAATTAATCTGAAAAACATGGCCGCCACCTGTTTCCCATTCAAACCCTACTCCGATGGCTGGGTATCTATTGTTTTCTGAGGTATGGAATTCTGAAAACATAAAATTGGCATCTAATATTAAACCAAAAACTTTTGTGAATTGGTATTTGAGGACAGCTGAAACACTTGGTAAATCATTAAAATCGCGCGGCTGTACAATATTTCTATACGTGATTCCAGCACCTAGTTGCATAGCCAGTCGTTCAGTTAGTTTGCTGCCTACAAGCACCTGCAGGTTATAAGAAATCCTATGTGCTCTTTTATCAAAGAAATTAATATCAAATTCAAATTCACTTCTTTGCATTGTGGAATATGATATCATACCACTAAAAGCAACACTAAAAGGATTTCGGCCCTCAATCTCTTGTCGCATGACCTTATATTTCATCAACATATTGACATTGGACTTTAGTGGTCCTGCGCCTTTATTTCTGTGTAATCCTATCATGAAATTATCTGTCAGACCATAATCAAACCCAATAGAAACATCTGCTGCATTTTCCAAACCATAGAAGGTAGGCCATCCACCAGCAGCACCAGCAGCATCACCAAATCTGTGACCGACTCTAAAATCTAAAATACCTGCCTTAAGTGTTTCGACAGATTGAGTATTAATCACTCTAGTATCCTTGAAGGTTTGAGGTACCTTATCTTGAGCCTGAACTATCATTAGATTCAAAAGGAAAAAAAGTAGAGTGTAAAGTTTTATTCGTTTCATCTTATTAATTTTCTGGATATCCTCTATCAATCCAACATAAAATCATTTGAAAATCTTCGCTGCTTAAATCTTCTGGACCATCTTCTGCATAATTGGGAGGCATGCCTGAATTAGGGTTATCTCTTCTTGTGACCACCCTTTCCAGAAATGAACCATCATTAATGTCACTGATTATACCTTCAAAATTATTATAATTCCCATCTGCCCCAATAGTAGATGTCCCATTATGACATCCATCATACCCACAATTTGTCGCCAATATGTCTTTGATGCCATCTTCATAGGTTACTTGAATTTCAGCCGTTTCTTCAGGATACCCAGATATAACCCAAGTTCTTATCAATTCCAATTGATCTTCAGTTAAGCTTGTAGGCCCTTGAGAATTGGATTTTGGCATATCTTTAACTGTTAATACGCGATTTGAAAACTGTCCATCATCCAAAAATGGTTGCAATTGCGCAAAAGTCCTATAATCTGTGGCACCGCTTCCATCATGACAAGTTGATAAATTACATGTCGTCTCCATAATGGGCTTTATATCTATATTATAGCTAACTGTAGAATCGCAAGGAAGCGGAACTTCAGCAGTTTGGTCCTTTGTGCATGCAAAAACTAAGAAAAAGCAAAAAAAACATATAAATAGTGAAATCTTTTTCATTTCGGTTTATGTTAGTGTTTATAATACAATTTTAATCATTTAACGTATAATATAAAAACATAATATATGTATCCTATAGAATTAGTTACACCAATGGCAAAAGACTTGACAGATTTTGGCTATGAAAGTCTTCATTCTGCAGAACAAGTTGACACTGTTTTAGGTAATAAACAAGGTTCTGTCCTTATGGTTGTAAATTCTGTCTGCGGATGTGCAGCCGGTAACGCAAGACCTGCAGCAAAATTCGCACTTCAAAATGCAAAAAAACCAACGAAAGCTGTTACTGTATTTGCAGGTGTCGATAAAGAGGCAGTTGAAAAGGCTAGAGAGTATCTTTTGCCTTATCCTCCATCATCTCCTGCTATCGCTTTATTCAAAGATGGAAATCTTGTGCATATGATAGAAAGACACCATATTGAAGGGAGATCGGCGCAAATGATAGCTGATAATTTAATTGAAGCTTTAAATACACATTGTTAAAAATAAAAAAGGATCAGGTTTAGCCCCTGATCCCTTCCCTCAACTTACTCTCAAAATAAAGTAATTCTCTTATTTCTTTAAGACCACCAATTTATGGTGTTCTCTTTTATATCCTGTTATGACGGTTAAGGTGTAATGACCGTCGTGAATGTTACTTAAATCAACTGGAATCTGATACAGTCCAGCTTTGTATTTCTTATTTCCATTCCAAGTTGCGACCCGCTTACCTGACACATCTGAAATGAAATATGAAATGTCTACATCGTTTTGTTTAACGTGATTTTCAAGTGTCACCTGATTTAAACTTGCTGGGTTAGGATACACATTGGTAATTTGCTGAAATGTTGCTTTAACAACGCCTGCATTAACATGACGCTCTACCGTCTCTCCCCAAGCAGATATTAAATCTGAAATGCCATTTGCATCCACATCTGAATCCAATGCCTCGTTAGTACCGACATTGGCGACAGTAAATTCTTTACCCGATGGCGGTAAAAACTGTACATAATAGAAACCGTCTGGCACATCATCAAAAACATATCTGCCACCATGATTTGTTTGCGTTTCCAATAACAAACTATAACTGCCATTTAACAACCAAACTGTATTGCCTGCGATGAGCTCTTCGTCTAAATCATATTGACCATCCTGATCTTCATCATCCCACATTAATCCTCCGATTAAGTTTCCAGGTCTGATTAATCCAGCATCAATATCCATTCGGAAATCATTTTCGCCAAGCGTGAAAATATCTGTTGTACCATCCTGATTAACATCGTTATCTACACCTGTATCTGTGCCAATGGCTTTTTCTGTAAATTTAAAATCATCTGGAATCATGAAAGTCAAAAAGTAATCTCCTGCACCGATATTTTCAAATTGATAATTTCCATTGGCGTCACTTGTGACATTATCTAGAAACTCTCCGTCGCCATTGAATAATGATACAACAACATCAGGCACACCCGGCTCATTATTATCTTGCATACCATCCTTGTCTTTATCCTGCCAAATAAAATCTCCTATCCCCAAACTTCTAAATAATCCTGCATCGATATCTCGATCGATTTCCCCTGCAGACAATTGGAAAATACTTGTACTCCCATAAGCTTGTGAATTGTCAATGTCCGAATCTTTGCCATCATCTCCACCTTTATCGACGCCAGAAACTTCCCAATCATCATCAAATTCAAAAACAACATAGTAATTGCCAGGGATAATTTCATCAATTTCATAAAAGCCTTTCACCCCATCTCTTGTCGCTGTAACTGTACTCTTAATGAACTGGTCGTTTTCATTATAAAGATTTACTAGCACATCATTAATACCAGGCTCGTCAATATCTTGAACACCATTGGCATTTACATCACTCCAAACAAAATCTCCAATTACTGCCGGCGCAACAATCAGCCCTATATCTATAGAATTATTAATCATACCAGAACGCAATTCTATTTTATTGGTTGATCCCAATCCGTTGAGATTTGTTACGTCAGAATCTATTTCATCATCTGTAACTAATCCTGGAGAAAATGAAATACCCAATTGAAAATCAAGCTGAACAAAATATCTACCCGGTCTTAAACCTGAAAATTCATATTTTCCTTCAACATCTGTGAATGCAAATGCTACTTGTATATTGTTGTCGTCAAATAATTTTACAAAATACGTAGAAGCTCCTTTTTCACCTGCGTCTTGGATTCCATCTGAATTTGTGTCTATCCATACAAAGTCTCCTATGCTTGCGCCAAAGTAAAAGCCTGCATTAATACCTGTTTGTCCATTACCATCTATTGATAAAGTCTCTGTAGTGAAATCACTGTTAATATCCGAATCGAGCGTTTCATCAAAACTTGCAAAAGCTTCAGTAGAAAATGCAGAATTGTTTAACTCAAATTCGACTTTATACTCTCCATCTAGAAGTCCGGTAAATTCGTAAAAGCCTACTTGACCTGTATTATTGTCAACCGCACTGGTCGTTGTATTTATAATCGTTCCAAAATTATCTGTCAAAGTAACCACAACATCATTTGTAGGTACATCTCCTGAATTAAAAACACCATCTCCATTCATATCTTCCCATACAAACCCGTTAATTACTCCAGAATTGTTCGCTTGCTCTTTCTGGATTCCCGCATTAAGATTCAATAACTCATCTCCAAAATTTATTTGGAATTGATTTGTTCTTCCAGAATCAATATCTTCTACATTGGAATTAATAGTCTCATTTGGACTGGCCAAATATTCAGAAAAAGTATAACCATCTAAATTAATGAAACCTAAGAAAACATTGCCTTGTTGAACGCGATCAAATAAATAAGCTCCTTTTGAGCCAGTTGTTTTCGAAGCTAAAAGTAAACCAGTATTGGCATCATACATTCTAACATCTATACCTTCTACGCTTTCTTCATTGTTATCATAAATACCATTAGCGTTTGTGTCATCCCAAACCAAACCTCCAATTACCGTTGTATTGATAAAAACCCCGGCATCAATATCTTGTAAAAGTTGATCTTGTAAAATAGTCAATGGCACTGAAGTTCCATTGGTTCTATACACATCAGAGTTGCGTTCACCATCATTGACGTGACGCCAAAAACTGAAGTCATATGTGTCCTCAATATCTACTTGTATACGATAGCTACCTGGAGCCAAATCAGAGAAAATATATTCACCATTATTATTAGTTTCTGTGCTTGCAATAAAATCAAAATTATCTTGCAATAGATTTACTGTTACTGAAGATTTTCCTAACTCTGAATCATCCTCATAACTATCAAAATCTGCATCAATCCACACTCTCCCAGAAATACCAGTTGTCGCCACTGGTGTGTCCTCGTAGATACCTGCGTTTAAATTTGTTATCTGATCTCCAAAATAAATAAATAAATTTGGTGTTGTTCCATTTACTAAATCTTCAACATTCGAATTTATCGTTTCATCATTGTCTGCTCTGTATGCAGAAAAATTATAATCGATAGGCTTTTCAAAAACGATATAATAAGGCCCTTGCTTAACTCTTGTAAAATTATAGGCACCTGTCACATCTGTGCTTTGTTGATCTAATAAGTCGCCCGTGTTGTCATCATAGATTGAAACATTTAAAGAGGCAAAACCCGGCTCATCAATATCTTTTATACCATTTGCATTTTCATCATTCCAAACAAATCCACTGATCTCTGTGGTATTTAAAAATACTCCTGCATCTACATTGTCAATCACTTGATCTTGAGCCAAAACCAATGGCACTGTTGTACCGTTAGAACGATAGACATCAGAATTTCTTTCTGGATCATTAACGTGATGCCAGAAACTGAAATCTAAATTGGGATCTTTTTCAACTTGTATTCTGTAAAAACCTGGTGATTGGTTTGTAAACGTATAATTACCGTCCGCATCAGTCTGCGTGCTTTCAACAAATAGGAAATCATTTGTCAATAAATTAACCTGTACATTTTCTTGGCCCAGCTCATCGTCATCTTCAAAGCTATTATAATTAGCATCCAACCAAACCCTTCCTGTAATGCCTGTTAGGTTAACAATAACTTCTTCTATAAATCCGGCATTAATATTGGCAAGCTCATCTCCAAATCTAATCTCATATTCAGGTGTTGTCCCTGTTAAAGGATCTTCAACATTTGAGTTGCTGACATTGTTTCCAATAGCTTCAAATGCTGCAAATTCAAATCCATTTAATAATTCAAACTGCACATAAACTCTTCCTTGCTGTATTCTATTAAATGTATATTGTCCTAAAACGGATGTCAATTGAGTAGCTATTAAATCTCCACTCACTGCATCAAACAATTGTACTTGTATTGACTCCATTCCAAATTCTAGATCGTCATAAATACTATTGGCATCAGCATCATTCCATACAGTACCGCTGATTTGCGTTGTATTTAAAAACACACCTGCATCAACATTATCAATGATTTGATCTTGACTTAAAACCAATGGCACTGTTGTCCCATTAGAACGATAGACATCAGAATTTCTTTCTGCATCATTAACGTGATGCCAGAAACTAAAATCTAAATTGGGATCTTTTTCAACTTGTATTCTATAAAAACCTGGTGTCTGATTTGTGAATGTATAGTTACCATCGGCATCTGTCTGAGTGCTTTCGACAAATATAAAATCATTTGTCAGTAAATTAATCTTTACATCTTCAAGTCCAAGCTCATCGTCATCTTCATAGCTATTAAAATTGGTATCCAACCAAACTCTTCCTGTAATGCCCGTCACATTAACGACAACTTCTTCTATGAATCCAGCATTAACGTTATTAAGATTATCTCCAAATTTAATCGCGTACTCAGGCGTTTTACCTGTCAAAGGATCTTCAACATTTGAGTTAGTGACATTGTTAATCACAGCTTCAAAAGCAGCAAACTCAAATCCATCGACGGTTTCAAACTGTACATAAACTCTGCCTTGCTGAATTCTATTAAAAGCATATTGTCCTGAAACAGATGTCAATTGAGTAGATATTAAGTTACCACTTACCGCATCAAACAATTGCACTTGTATGGATTCCATGCCCAGTTCTAGATCGTCATAAATACTATTGGCATTGGCATCATTCCATACAGTACCGCTGAGCGTTGTTGTATTTAAAAATATACCCGCATCAATATCACTTAAAATTTGATCTTGAATAATGACCAAAGGTTGTGTCAAGCCATTTGATCTGTATACATCAGAGTTGCGTTCTACATCAAAAACATGATGCCAAAAACTAAAATCAAGATCATCTGATTTTATAATTTCTATTCTATATGTTCCAGCATTGAGATTGGAAAAAGAATAGTTTCCATCTGCATCTGTAAATGTGGTATTGAGTATATTCAAATCTTCATCTAAAAGATTTACCTCAATATCTTCTATTCCTAATTCAGTATCATCTTCAGCACTATTAAAATTATCATCATACCATACCCTTCCCGATATACCCGTTAAATTTGCCACAGGTCTTCTCATTAAGCCTAAGTCAATATCTAATGATGTGAAGCCGTCTACTGCGTTGATAAAATCAGTGATATATCTTCCTGCATCTTCTTTAAGGTCAGAATTTAATTTTTCATCAGAATTAATTTGACTGGCTACAATAAAATCAGCTTCAACATTTAAAATTTCAATTTGATAGTTACCTGGTCTTATATTTTCAAACAAATATTTTCCATCTTGATCAGTTGTTGCTGTTTCAATTTGCTGTCCGCTATCATCAAATAAAACCAAATCTATATCGGATAATCCCACTTCATCCTGAGACTGTAGCCCATCTTCATTTTTATCTACCCATACAAAATCTCCAATAGTAGACAAAGGAATAATACCTAATAACAATTCTATGTTTTGATTATTTTCATCAACTTCGAAGCAAGATGTTGAGCCACTCCCGTTGGAATTATTAATTTGAGAATCACCCCCAAGCACAAATTCAGTATTTGGAAAAGATTCAATTTTTACAAAATAATTGCCTTCTATTACTGCATCAAAAATGAAGGCGCCATCAATATCAGTAAGTATTGTTTCTACCAATCCATTTAGGCAATCATGCAATTCTACTTGATAAAACTCAAAGACATTTTCACTATCATTAATTTTATTACCATTACTATCTCTCCAAATTGATCCACTGACTATCCCCGTAAATGAACTTCTTAAACCAAGATCAATGTTTTCGATAAATTTCTCATCGTAAAATGTCATGGTCTCAGTAACGTAACGACCATTTTGATTAAGCAAATCTGAATCAAAATTATCGTCTCCTACATTTTCAAAAGTAGGAGTATAACGCGGATCTACATTTGATGCTTCTAAGTAATAATCTCCTGGATATATGTTAATAAATTGAGCTAAGCCATTTTCATCGGAGATGGCAGCATGCGCAACTTGGTCATTCATGTCTTTGAGCAATAGCTCTATGCCTTCATATCCAAGATCATTTATTTCATTAATGCCATTTGCATTGACATCAATAAACACTTCTACATTCATAGACGACATTGGAATGACAGAGATCATGATACTTCCATTAAACTGTCCATCGATTGTAAAGCAATCTGTTGTATTTATACCATTGCTTCCAGTGATTTGAGATAATCCTCCAATACCTGTTACGTAAAGTTCATTTTCTTCAATGGCTATATAATATTCACCAAAAGGAATATCTTCAAAAATAAAATTGCCATCAACATCACTTTCAATATTGGCAATAAAATTACCGTCACAATCAAAAAGAGCGACCATTAAGCCTTCCTGTCCCGTTTCATTATTAACCAAAAGGTTTCCATCACTGTCTCTCCACAACGTTCCTTCAACTGCTGCCGTTACGCCTTGAGTTGATACCAAGCCCAGATCCATATTTAAATATTCTAAACCTTGATCAACTACAAAAGAACCACTTCTGATCTCACCACTAATTAATTCAAAATCAGAATCAATTGCCTCACTTCCATTTTGAAAAGTCGTTACCGCATAATCTGATGAAACCGTGCTGGCTACAATTCTATAAGTGCTTGGTCTGACATTATCAAATCTGTACATTCCATTGTTATCTGACACTGCCACGCTTGTACCAAAATTCATATCGATTAATGTCATGGTAACACCGCCAATTCCAACTTCATCCACATCTTGTAAACCATTGCTATTCGCGTCAAGCCAAACAAAATCACCAACAGATGACAATTCAATCAAGCCAACATTAAGCGTAACACCTGGCGATGATACAGGATAACAATTAGTTGTACCTAGACCATTCTCATTAGATATCTCTCCACCAGAAACAAAATCGTAGCCGGCTGGAGCAGTAACCTTGAGGTAAAAAGAACCTTCTGTTAATCCTTTAAACCAAGCTGTTCCTATATCTGAAGAATTTAATGCTGCTACAAATTGATCATCACAATCAAATAATTCAATTAATATCCCTTCTGCAAATTCTTCATCATCTTCTTGTATCGCATTTAAGTTGGCATCATACCATACATTAACATCTATTTGAACATCAGTACTTGTACTATTAGAAATAATCCCTGCTTCTAAAAACGCACCTGATGAACCCACGCTTATACACTGAGAAGTACCTAGACCAAAGGAACCATCAAATAAAGCTGTCGAAAATTCTAAAATTGTAAGGTTAGGACCGACTACTTTTAAATAATATTCTCCTTCCAGTAAATTGGTAAAGGAGACATTACCTAAAGTGTTTGTACTTGCAGTTGTTATTATTGATCCATCACATCTGTATAGTTCGATTTGATAATTTACACCTGGTAATTCATTAGTATCAAACTGTGCATCTTGATCTGTGTCCAAGAACAAGTTAAAGTCAATGCTTGTAAATGTTGTTTGATCTCCAACTTCGATAGGACCATTAAGTGTCACACCAGGCAAAATTGGCGTGAAACAATTTGAAGTACTTAAACCATTAGCATCTGTTATATTACCACCTGGTGTAAAAGTTTCTCCTGAGGTGATAACTCTCGCATAATAGTCTCCTAAATTCAAATCAAAGAACCAAACACCGCCTGCAGCATCTGTAATTTGCGTTTGAACTAACATGCCTGCACAAGTATATAATTCCACTGTAAATCCTTCTGCCGGAATTTCATCAGAATCAAAAAAGGCATCGCCATCTGCATCATACCAAAGGTTAAAGTCGATTTGAAGATCTCCATCTTTTTCTTCAACTAATCCACCTTTTAAACTGATGTTCTGGGCAGTTCCACCTACACAATCTGAGGTTGATCGGCCATTCGCATTTGTAATATCTCCATCTGAGAAATTTATAAAAGCTTGATTGGTTTCCATGACTTTGATGTAATACTCTCCTTGAGCTTGATTCTCAAAAAGTACCATTCCATTTATATCTGTAATTTGGCTTTCCACAAAAACATCTGTGCAAGTCCATAATTGTATTATATATCCTTGAACAAAAGATTCATTAGGATCTATAATGTTATCATTATTAGTATCCTGCCAAAGTGTGAAATCTATATCTAAAGTATTGTTTTGTATTTCTTGCACAAGAGGACCATTGATGGTAGTGCCTGAAGGTAATGGGTCAAAACAACTTGTCGTTGATGGACCATTTGCTTCAGTAAAATCTGAACCAGAGGTAAATGCTAAACCATTCGTGGCCACACTTATATAATAACTGTCTTGGGGTAGGTTTAAAAAATTGGCCGCGCCCGATACATCTGTAAATAACGTTTGGATTAGTGTCCCATTACAAGTAAATAAATTTACTGTGTAACCCACCGCTGGCAATTCATCGTTTCCGAAAATTCTGTCCAAGTTGGTATCAAACCACAAGTTGAAATCTATTTGTACAAGTTCAACTGTTTCTGATTTAAGTGGTCCTAGTAAAATTGTGCCATTTGGATCTGCATCAAAACAATTAGTCTTGTTTGTGCCATTTAAAATATCGCCTCCAGATACAAACGTGCCTCCTTGAGCAGCCACCTCTATATAATAGTCACCTGCTGGAATGTCTGTAAAAGTCACTAGACCATTTGCATCCGTGTTGAGTTCAGTTACAAATGTATCATCACATAAGAAAAGCCTGATTAAATAACCTCCCGCACCCAGTTCATTGGTATCAAATAAAATGTTTTCATTGGCATCAAACCATAATTGAAATTGAATTTGTACAAGTTCAATCGTTTCTGGTTTAAGTGGTCCTAATAATATAGTACCATTTTCATCAGAATTAAAACAATTTGTATTAGTAGTGCCGTCTACAATATCACCGCCCGATACAAAAGTATCTCCTTGCGCTTCTACTTCAACATAATAGTCATCTTCTGGAATGTCTGTAAAGGTCACCAATCCATTTGCATCCGTATTGAGTTCTGCAATTAATACACTGTCACATGAGAATAACTTTATCAAATATCCTTCTGCGCCTTGTTCATCAGTATCAAATAGAGTATTTTCATTTGTATCAAACCACAATTGAAATTGAATTTCAGTTAATGCTTGAATAGCTTCTCGTACAAAACCAAAATCAATATCATTATTGGTTTCACCTGGTGAAAGTGAAACATAATCAGATGAATTTGTATAATAGGCATTAAAGTGATCAGAATTCAATGTAGGATTTGAATCTTCTAAAATTGTAGGGAAAAATTTATTGGTTTGAATTTGTACAACATAGATTCCTGGTATTAAATCAATAAAAGCGTAAAATCCATTTGCATCAGTGAAAGTATAATTTATAAATTGTGAGTATTCGTCATAGAGATTTACCCTCACATCTCCAATGCCCGGTTCTCCCGAATCTTGTAATCCATTGGCATTGCTATCTTCCCAAACATAATTTCCTATTGATGCCGCATTGCAATCTTTAAAAATGATATCCTTACAACAGCTTTCTGAAGTCCCATCCGTGAAGGTTCTCGTCAAACAAACATTGTAAGATCCAAAACTAGAATTATCTAAAACAACATTTATTACATTATCCTTTCCGGAAATGGCTTCTAGTTCTACCCCGCCATTTGTCGACCAAGAATAGTTTACAACATCTGAATCTGCTAAAGCATAAACAGGTACACATCTGTGATCATCACAAATAACGATAGGTTCTTCAAAGTGTACTTTGATCAATATTTGATCAATGGAAAAGTCTGTATCTGTATCTCCATCGCTTCTCACTTGCATAGCCACACCAAATGAAGGGCTATTTACAGCACTTGGTGTCCAGTTACCATTCCACAAATCTTCTCGTGATCCATAAATCCAATATCCAAGATTATTTAATGTATCGGTATTCCATGGCTCCCCTACTGTTGTTCTTCTGGCTTTATTTTGTCCGATTGGGGTGCCAGAACTATTGACAAGTTTTATAGATCTGTCTTTTGCGGCTGTAATATTGGATGTTGAACCTGAAACTTGTACGCTTATGCCTGTAATTGTAGCATTAGCTGGCACATTAAAATTAAAATTATTGGCTATTAAAGTCTCAGAAGTGCCCATAGCACCTAGATTCAAATCAATTGATTCTGCATCTATAGTCTGCGCGTTAGTAAGATTTGTCCACGCTATTTCATCATCAATCCCGTTACTTGAAACATTTTCTGGTACTTGCCTTGAGGAAATTGGAGAGAGACCTCCGTCTATAGTTATGGCACAATTTGACTGTGAATAGAGTTCCTGAGGACCTAAAATCAAAATTACAAGCCCTAAAAACCCAATAATAACGGGCATTGCGAACTTGTTGAATGAGTTATGTCGCATTCGTGTAGCTTTACTTAAATTGAGAGTTATCGATAACCTAATTGGTTACCTAACACGAATATACATATAATAGTTATCTATATATCAAAATAATCGTAATATGTTTTAAAATAATTTTAGCTGATTTTTGATACAAAAGTTAAAATGTGGGCATAAAAAAAGGGGTGATACTTAAACCACCCCAAGATAATGAGAATGAAACCTGGATTTATTTTTAGCAGTTACGCTATATTCAAAGATATATAAATCCTTGTATAAACGAAACAATTTTATCGTATTTGGGCATAATAGCTTGCATTGTTTTTTAACAATTAAAAATTGCAGAATATAATAAAATCAACTTTAATTAATTTTAAAAAATTCAATGTGTCGCTCTGTTGTCGTAAAAAGAACAATAACAATGCCATAGTTAAGTTTAAATAAAAAAAGCGCTTTGCTTAATCGATAAAGAGCTTTACGATAACCAAAACAAATAAAGTAAATTGTACTAAGCTTCTACTGTTTCCATTTTAGCTTCTGCTATCATCTTCTTTTGTAAATCACCAGAGAGCGGTACATATTCACTAAACACTCTGGTATATTTTGCTCTCCCTTGTGATAGTGATCTCAAAGTAGCATTATATTTATACATCTCTGATAAAGGTACTTTGACATTTATTTTTTGATAATGTCCATCTGAATCCATGCCTTGTATCGTTGCTCTCCTAGCTTGCAAGTCAGACATGATGTCTCCCATACTTTCATCAGGACATAGAATAGAAACATCATAGATTGGTTCCATTAATTGAGGTTTTGCCTTTTCGAAAGCGTTTTTAAAAGCTTGCGCCGATGCGATCATAAAAGCCATATCATTAGAGTCGACACTGTGCATTTTACCGTCATAGATACAAACTCTAATATTTTGACAATTTGATCCCGTCAACGGACCTTCTTCCATTTTTTGCATAATGCCTTTCTTGATCGCATTACTATATTTAGCATCAATGGCACCGCCAACTATACACCACAAGAAAACCAGTTTGCCTCCCCATGGTAAAAATTCAACTTCTTCGTTACGCACATTTAAGTCAGAAGGCGCAGGCATCCCTTCAAAATATGGCTCTATCCGCATATGCACTTCTCCAAATTGACCTGATCCTCCTGATTGTTTCTTATGTCTATAACTTTCATTGGCTACTGTAGTGATCGTCTCTCGATAAGGAATTTTGGGCTGCTCAAATTCCATAATTATCTTATTGACTTTTTCTATTCTATATTTTATAAGATCCAAATGCAATTGACCTTGACCATGCAATAAAGTTTGTTTGAGTGTAGCTGATTGCTCTACCTTTAATGTAGGATCTTCTTCCGCAATTTGATATAACGCTTTCATCAATTTCTCCATTTCATTTTTACCTGGAGGATTGACAGCTACTCTAATTTTATCTAATGGAAAAGGAATTGGCACAATGCTGTGCTCTACCCCTTTGACACAGAGCGTATCATTAGTATGCGTATCTTTTAGCTTTACGGTTGATCCCAAGTCGCCTGCAACAATATGATCTGCATTCACTCTTGTTTTACCATTTGAAACAAAGATTTGATTTAATCTTTCATTGTTTCTGTTTTTCTGATTGACCAAATCATCCCCTGCGTTTAATACTCCAGATACTACTTTAAAATACGAAACCATTCCAATTTGAGGTTCTGACATTGTTTTATAAATAAAAGCAGTGGTTGGTAACGTACTGTCAATCTTTAACTCATTATCTCCTAAAAGTTTTTGAGCAGGTCTATCAACTGGACTTGGCACAATGTCATTTATAAATCCCATTATCCTTCCACTACCCATATTGAGCAGAGCTGAGCAACAAAACACAGGATATATTTGTTGGTTAGCCAATGCGATCCTTAAACCTGATGCCAATTCACTTTCATTTAATGTTCCTTCCTCAAAAAACTTTTCCATAAGTGTTTCATCATTTTCAGCTGCTGCTTCCACTAAAGCATTATGCATCTCTTGAGCCCTTGGCAATGCACTTTCAGGAATAGGCTCTTTGGTGGGTTTTCCACCATTATCTGGAAAGACATACATAACCATTCTTAATGCATCAACTATAGAATTAAAGCCAACTCCTTGATTCAGTGGAAACTGAAACGGAATAACGTTGTTACCAAATCTTTGCTTAATCTGATCCAAAGCAGTATCAAAATCAGCCTTTTCATGATCTATTTGATTGACAACAAATAAAGATGGCGTCTGAAAGCTTTCAATATATTCCCAAACTAACTCGGTGCTCACTTCAACGCCTTGAGAAGCATTGACAAGTACTACCCCAGTATCCGCCACTTTTAATGACGCCACAACTTCTCCTATAAAATCATCTAATCCTGGATTGTCGATGATATTAATTTTTGAATCTTTCCATTTGGCATGCATCAGTGTACTGAATAAAGAATGCCCTCTTTCTTTTTCAATATGAGTAAAATCAGAAACGGTATTTCCACCGTCTATTGTTCCCCGCCTTGTAATTGCTCCCGCTTCAAAAAGCATGGTCTCTGCGAATGTGGTTTTTCCACACCCTGAATGACCGAGGAGGCAAACATTTCGTATGTTTTGTGATGTCAATGCCATAAAGCTCAGAAATTTTTAATATTATATAATAGTAATTAGATGGAATTAAATTGAATAATTATTAAAGTATTAAAAATTATTATTCTTCTATAATTATAGTTGACAAAATTTAATTCTTTTTTAGGAATTTTTAATATATTGGATTTCCATCTAATGTTTAGACCTTTGATTTAAAGCCGAATATGTGAGAAGCTATGCAGATATGACCTGTTTTTATTTTGTATGATATATTTATATATTACCATCTAATTAATTGCCTTAGAATTATTAGTATTAAAGAAATATTTGAAACCATAGAAGCATGAAGACACATCCTAGAGAGCTCCTGATATATTATAATTCAAATTCTAGTTCTGACAAAAAGACGCTAGCACATGCACAGAGCACAGGATTTAAGGTGCAGTCCTTCTGCCTCGTTAAATCGCCTTTAAGCAGTACCAACTGGCAAACCATTATAAAGCAATTAGGTAAGCACCCCAAAGAGATTTTGAATAAAGCCCATCCTTACTATCAAAGTAATATCAGAGGCAAAGACTTTGGTGAAGAAGATTGGTTAAGTGTTATTATACACAATCCAGATATTATAAAAGCGCCTATAGCTATCAATGGCAATAAGGCTATTCTCTGCGAAACGCCTACTGATATTTATAAATTGTAAGTTTAGAGAAACTTATCAATTACAATTTACACAAACGCCATTCAAAGCGATGTGCATTTTAGAGAGCTTAAAGTCTTGAGGCAAAGACAATTGAGCAGAAACAGCATTTTCTAAACAGTAAGTTTTGTGACAAGCATTACAAAAGAAGTGTGCATGATCATCTTCGTGATGGTGTTCGCTACAATCGGCACTACACAAGGCATACTTTGATTCATTAGAACCATCAATGGCTTGATGAATAATTCCAGATTTTTCAAAAGTCTTTATTGTTCTATAAAGTGTAATTCTATCAAAATCTTTAATGGCTTCTTCTAGATCAGTGTTTTTCAAAGCACTGTTTCTAGAATTTATAAATACCTCTAGGACTTGTATTCTAAAAGGTGTTTTCCTCAATTTATGCTTACTTAAAATCGTTTCTGCCATTTGATTCATCCTGCAAAAATAATGGTTCTTAGTTGCATTTGTGTTATATTTGCAACAGTATTGCATTTAACTAATTTGAGTTTATTGAAAAAAGTAATAGTAAATATGGACTTTTGGGGTGCAGCCACCTCTATTCTTTGCGCAATCCATTGTGCAGTGCTGCCTCTTTTACTTTCAGTAGGCATGGTCAGTTCTCATGCATTATTTAGCAATCCTATCTTCGAAATTATTATGATAGCCTTTGCTTTTGTCTTTGTTTACAATTCAATAATCAAAGGATACATGAGAAATCAAGTATCATTGACCGCCCTATTAATGGCTATTTCAGGGCTTTTACTTATCGCAGTTCACCATTTATTTTCGGATAAAGCAGTATTTATTGTTGTTTTCGGAGGTATTCTCGTAGCCGTATCACATCTATTTAATATGCTTAGCAGTCAGCATAAGCACAATTCTCAGATTTAAAGTTAAAATTTAGTGTAACTTTATGTAGGATTACAGTTAAATGAAACTTTAAGTGTATTTTGAATGTATATATAGATATACAATGGCATTATGTTGTCATTCATTTTTTTTACCAATTGTAAGATTTTTTGATAGCTCATTTCTACTTCCGTTCTCGATTGTTTGATCTTTGCTTCAGAATTTATTACGCTTTTAAATTTTATTTTTATTATGAATATTTTTGTAGCAAAATTAGACTACGGAACTTCTGAGGATACTGTTAGAGACCTCTTTTCTCAATTTGGAGAAGTTGAATCTGTAAAAATCATCATGGACAAATTTACTGGCCGTTCTAAAGGTTATGGATTTGTTGAAATGCCAAATGATGGCGAAGGTGATTCAGCAATAGAATCATTAAATGACTCTGAAGTTGACGGAAGAAACATTGTTGTTAAAAAAGCACAACCTCGTGAAGATAGAGGTGGTGGCGGCGGCCGAAGAGGCGGCGGAGGCGGCTACGGCGGCGGCGGTGGAAACCGTGGCGGCGGAGGCGGCTACGGCGGTGGAAATAGATATTAATATCATTTCAAGATAAATGTTTCAAGGGGCTCAATTTTTTGAGCCCCTTTTTTTATTCACCTAATTCTGTTTCCCTCTCCTAACGTTCCTCATTATTCAAGCTTTAATTATCTTTATATATTATTAATAGGTTTAATTTAGAAGATTAAAATTGGCTTCAGTGGAAAAGAAAATAAAAGTTGCTATTGTTTTTGGAGGACGATCCACCGAACATGAAATCTCATTACTTTCTGCACGGAATGTTTTCAAATCTCTAGATACAGAAAAATATGAAGCTGTATTAATCGGTATTGATAAAAATGGGCAATGGCATCATAATGAAAATTCAATGTCTCTACTAAATGCTGAAGATGCTGAAAAAATATCGCTATCTAAAAACAACAATCCGATTTTGCTTTCTCAAAATACTGACCAATGCTCTTTAATCTCTTTAAGTACAAAAGAAGTCATCACAAAAATAGATGTCATCTTTCCCGTTCTTCACGGCACCTATGGAGAAGATGGATCAATTCAAGGCTTTGCTAAAATTGCGAATATCCCTTGTGTCGGGTGTGGTATTTTAGGATCAGCCATCGGAATGGACAAAGACATCATGAAACGCATCTTGCGAGACTCAGGGATACCTGTTGCCAAATGGGTAACTATCAAAAACGATCACACTCAAGCTAATTATAATTTAATAGAAGCAGAACTAGGTAATCAACTTTTTATCAAGCCAGCTAATTTGGGTTCATCAGTAGGCGTTTCCTTTACAACAAATGAATCGGAGTTTTACAAAGCCCTAGAAGAAGGCCTTCAATATGACTCTAAAGTCATCGTCGAAGAAAAGATAGTTGGAAGAGAAATAGAATGTGCCGTACTTGGTAATGAACATCCTAAAGCATCTATAGCAGGCGAGGTTGTACCCAAGAATAATTTTTACTCTTACGAAAGCAAATACCTAGATGAAAGCGGTGCAGAATTACATATCCCAGCTGATCTCACTGCGCTACAACTTAAAGCGGTACAGGAACTTTCATTAGAAACATATAGTCTTTTAGAATGCGCAGGTATGACGAGAGTAGATATGTTTTTAAAAGATGATGATTCATTAATAATAAACGAAATCAACACAATTCCGGGCTTTACAAATATCAGCATGTATCCAAAACTGTGGGAGAAATCTGGAGTACCTCAACAAGAACTTATTAGTACCCTAATTGAATTAGCACTTGATGCACAAGTAAAACAAAATAATCTCCTCTTAAAATAATTTAATTCATGCAGCTTATTCAAGCAGATCTTAAACATTTAAACTTAGTCGTTCCTCTATTTGACGCCTATCGTATTTTCTATAGCAAAGAATCAGATGTTGACAGCGTCAATAAATTCATAAAAGCCAGATTAACTCAAAAAGATTCTGTTATATATTTAGCTATTAACGCAGAAGGAAACGGAATAGGTTTTACTCAACTCTACCCTTCTTTTTCATCTACTAAAATGAAGAGAATGTGGATTCTCAATGATTTATATGTTGACTCCAATTACAGAGGGCAAGGCATTTCAAAATTACTTATTACCAAGGCCAAAGAGCTTAGTCAAGAAACCAAAGCTTGCGGCCTACTCCTGGAAACAGAAAAGCATAACATGATAGGCAACAAGCTTTATCCTTCAGTAGGCTTTGAACTGGAAGAGAATAATTTTTATTTCTGGAGCATTTAAGTGAACATAAATGTGATATATTAACATTTTCTGTTATCCGGAATCGCATTTAATATTCGGGCCTAATTTTAAGCGATCTAAAAATCGCAAATGACAGTTAACCCACATTGAGCATTACCCAGAGCTGATAGCTCGTGTTTGCTGGGTTCTCTGATTTTTGACTTTCAGTTTGTG
>ENA-ORXM01001276-ORXM01001276.1-marine-metagenome-genome-assembly--contig:-NODE-1276-length-36144-cov-16.319073_pt1 | contig 36144 bp, 34 predicted proteins | sample MGYA00237867_ERZ511480 | MGnify/ENA primary metagenome ERZ511480 (study PRJEB26309, sample SAMN06266103) | marine metagenome | isolation source: Algal blade | place: United Kingdom:Sidmouth, United... | reverse complement strand
AGACATATAAAGCGCCGAACCGCCCGCTTTCCAAACCTCAATGACGAGCGCCGCGGGCAGGGCGTATATAAAGGCGCTGATGGTCGAGAGTTTAATCTCATTGTGGATGGTCTCGCGCGTGGGCTCGCGTTTGGAGAGCCGGCGCGCTTTCTTGGGTGTGCGTTTCCACAGCGCCCAGTGGATGGGCCAGACGATGGCGAAATAGCGCGCAATAATTATCGCGGTGAACGCCAGAAAGGTGACAAGCGTTTGGCCAAGCGGTATCGGCGCGAGATTAAATATATCACTCATGTTTAGACATTACGGGCGTCGAACCAGTGCGTAAATGCGGCCCGTTCGCCCTCGCTCATATGCAAGCCGAGTTTACTGCGCCGCCACATGATGTCATCAGCCGAGGTCGCCCATTCGTGATTGATGAGATATTTCGCCTCAAGCTCATAGAGCCCAGCCCCAAAATGCTCGCCCAGTTCAGGCTGTGATGTGCCGTCACCCAAGATCAATGTGATGCGTGTCCCATATGCGTGACAAAGGCGGCGGAGCAGGTCCGTATTCATCGCGCGATAGCGCTTGTGCATATCGGTGAAAAACAGCTCAAAATCCGCGTTGATCAGATCGCCGCCGGGGAGCAGAGCACTCTCGGTCCAATCGCCCGTTTTATATTCGAAATACGCTTTGAGCTCGTCCATGGCGGTTTCGGCGAGTTTCCGAGAGGTCGTGATCTTGCCGCCGTAAACGGACATAAAGGGCGCGCCGCCCGACATCTCTTCGATGTTCAAAACATAATCGCGGGTGACCGCCGCCGCGTCTTCGGCTTTATCATCATAAAGCGGACGCACGCCCGCATAATCCCAAACGACATCATCCGGCGAAATATCATTTTGGAAATACTCACTTGCCGCTTCGCAGAGATAGATGATCTCCTCCTCGCTGATTTTCACCGGGCCTTCGGAGAGGTCATAAGGCTTATCCGTGGTGCCGATCAGCGTGTAATTATGCTCATAGGGAATGGCGAAAATCACGCGATTATCGGCATTCTGGAACAGATAAGCATGGTCGCCGTCGAAGAGTTTCTTCGTCACGATGTGGCTACCCGTCACGAGGCGCAGCGATTGCTCGGCTGCCGTGGTTTTGATCTTACCCAAAACTTCATCCACCCAAGGCCCGGCCGCATTGACAATCCCGGTCGCCGTGATGGTTTTAGTTGACCCGTTATGTTTGATTTCGGCGCTGTAGCCTTCGTCGATGGTTTTGACGGAGAGGACTTCGGTGCGCGTGCGAATATCTGCGCCGCGATTGGCCGCATCCAATGCATAGAGCACAACCAACCGTGCATCTTCGACCCAACAATCTGAATATTCAAACCCTGTTTTAAACCGCGATTCCAAAACGCCCTTATGCGGCGCTTTATCGAGCTTCAGCGATTTGGACCCGGGCAGCATTTCCCGCCCGCCAATATGGTCATAGAGGAACAGTCCCGTGCGCAACATCCACGCCGGACGCAGACCCTTGTCATAAGGCAACACAAAACGCATCGGCCAAATAATATGCGGGGCCGAGCGCAGCATGACTTCGCGTTCTTTCAGCGCGTGGCGCACCAGATTAAATTCATAATATTCGAGATAGCGTAATCCGCCATGAATGAGCTTGGTGGAGGCCGAGCTGGTATGGCTCGCCAGATCATCGCGCTCACACAGCAAGACTTTCAACCCGCGTCCCGCCGCGTCGCGCGCAATCGCGGTCCCGTTAATACCGCCGCCAATAATAAGAAGGTCATAATCCATAGGGCGCTCTTACCCTGTCTAATCCATCATCGCTATGGATTTGCTGTCACATATTGCGGCGCGCCCTTTTTCGTTGCATTCAACGCCCATGACAAATGTAATCCTCTCTATCGACCAAGGCACCACCTCTTCGCGGACCTTGGTTTTCTCTCTCGACGGGCAGATATTATTCTCGGCTCAGGAAGAATTTCCGCAAATCTATCCGCAGGACGGCTGGGTCGAACATGACCCTGAGGCGATTTGGGAAACGGTGATGTCTACGTTGAAAGAGGCTTACGCGTGGACTGCGAAAGAAAATTTAAATGTGGCCGCAATAGGCATTACGAACCAACGCGAGACGACAGTCGTTTGGGACCGCGTAACGGGCAAGCCGCTCTATAATGCGATCGTCTGGCAGGACCGCCGCACGGCCGAACGCTGTAAAGCCATGGCGGAAAAACTACCTGTCGAAGCGCTGCAAGCCAAGACGGGTCTGTTGCATGATCCCTATTTCTCCGGCTCTAAAATGGCTTGGATTTTGGACCGTGTTGACGGGGCGCGCGCTCGGGCGGAGGCGGGCGAGCTTTGCTTCGGGACCATCGATAGCTTCCTGATTTGGCGTCTGACAGAGGGGCAAAGCCACGTCACGGACGCTACCAATGCCAGCCGCACGAACCTGTTCGATATCAACAAACAGGCCTGGGATGATGCTTTGCTCGATCTGTTCAACGTACCACGCGCAGGGCTACCCAAAGTTCTGGATTGCGCCGCGGACTTTGGTGTCTGCACGCTGTTGGACAAAGACGTGCCTATCACAGGCGTCGCGGGCGACCAGCAAGCTGCCGCTGTCGGGCAAGCTTGTTTTGAACCGGGCGATATTAAATCGACTTATGGCACGGGTTGTTTTGTAATCTTGAACACAGGCAGCGAGGCCGTGATCTCTAAAAACCGATTGCTGACGACTGTGGCCTACCGTCTGAAGGGTAAGACAAGTTACGCGCTGGAAGGCTCTATCTTCATGGCCGGCGCGTCGGTGCAATGGCTCCGCGATGAAATGAAACTGGTGGATGACGCGTCAGAGACTGAAGCCATTTGCGAGGCGCTCGACTCTACGGACGGCGTTTATCTCGTGCCCGCCTTTACCGGACTCGGCGCGCCGCATTGGGCGCCAGATGCGCGCGGCGCAGTGTTTGGCATGACGCGCGGCACAGGCCGAGAGCAGCTCATCCGCGCGACCGTGGAAAGCGTCGTCTACCAAACCTATGATCTCTTCGACGCTATGGGCAAAGACGGCGTGACGCCAACGGCCCTGCGCGTGGACGGCGGCATGAGCGCCAATAGCTGGATGTGCGGCTATCTCTCGGACGTGCTTGATATGCCCGTGTTGCGGCCAAAGATTTTGGAGACAACGGCGCTAGGTGCGGCTTATTTGGCGGGTCTTGGCGCGGGACTCTACGATAATTTGGATGATGTAGTCGAGCAGTGGACGGCGGAGCGGAAATTCACGCCGACACTTTCTGCAGAGACGCGCGAAACCCGTCTTGCAGATTGGTCAAAATATGTGCAGAAGCTGCTTTCTTAAATTCTCCGCTTGGAGACTTTGGGGGGTTAGCTCAATTGGTTAGAGCCGTCCGCTCATAACGGATTGGTTGGGGGTTCGAGTCCCTCACCCCCTACCACCCTAAATCAAGAGCCAAGTCCCGGGTGGAGTGCGTATTTGCCAATGTAGCTAGTTTTGAACTTAATCTCTACGCTTGGGTTGATGCTATAATAAAAGCAAAAAAAAGCCGCCCAGAGGGCGGCTTATAAAATTGTGACTAGTTGTATTTAGGCTGCACGCGCAAATGTTGAGGAATGACCGCCTTCAGTGCGAAGAATATTGCGATAGCTTTCCGTATTTACATCGTTCTCGTCAACTTCGACTAAAACCAGCACGCGTCCGACTTCAAGCTCTCGCTCATAATATTCCGAGTCAGCTTTATCGACGCCGTGTTCCTGTAGTGCGCCTGCAAGGCCACCTGCAACTGCGCCAGCTGCTGCTCCGGTTAAGGCTGCGCCGCCAATGGCAGCTTGAGCAATTGCGCCCGCAGCGACGAATGGGCCAACGCCAGGAATTGCGAGAGCTGCGACACCGAGAATTGAACCCGCGCCGGCGCCCAATGCGGCTTTACCAACAACGTCTTTTACAGCTTCTTGCTGAACGTCGCCCGCACCATCCTTGACGATTGTGTCGCCGTCGCGTTTCGCGATCATGGAGATTTGGTCTTCATCTACGCCAGCCGCACGGAGCTTTGCGATTGCTGATTTGGCGGCGATTTCAGTGTTATAAATAGCTGAATGAATATGATTAGTCATGGGGGGATACCTTTCGTTAGTGTTGAGCTAATTAAACGATAGAAACCAGATATTGTTCCGATTTATTTTCATAAATATTTAATTTTAACATTCGTCAAACTATGAAATTTAAAAATTTCGGGGCACGAGAAATGTATTAAACGAATACTTTAATCTTTGCAAAACAGCGCGGCTTATCTGATCCGGGCAATGGCGACTCATCTTAAAAGCCCAAACCGCTTGCCTTTCGCGCTGGTTCGCCTATCTGCCCGCTCATGTTAGCGATTACTGATCTTGATTATGCGGTGCAGGGGCGACCTTTGTTTCGCAAGGCGTCTGCCTTTATTTCGTCCGGCTGGAAGGTTGGCCTGATTGGGCGCAACGGTACAGGCAAATCCACGCTGCTTCGCCTCATCCGCGAAGAGATTGAGGAAGCCGCCAATGATGCTTCCATCCGCATGAATAAAGGCGCGCGACTCGGCTGGGTTGCGCAGGAAGTCGACGCCACGGACGACACAATCATGGATGTTGTGCTCGCCGCTGACACGGAACGGGCGCGTCTCATGAAAGCGTCAGAGACGGAAAGCGACCCGGATAAGCTCGGCGAGATTTATGAGCGCCTGACCGATATGGATGCGTGGAACGCCGACACCCGCGCCGCAATCGTCCTGTCGGGCCTCGGCTTTAAACCTGATGATTTTCACCGCGCGACGAAAGAGTTCTCGGGCGGCTGGCGGATGCGGGCCGCCATTGCGGGTGTGCTCGTCAGTGAGCCGGACGTGTTGCTGTTGGATGAGCCGACCAACTATCTCGACCTGGAAGGCGCGGCGTGGCTCGAAAGCTATATCCAGAAATATCCCTACACTGTCATTATGGTCAGTCATGACCGGGAAATGCTCAACCGCTCCGTGACACATACCCTCGCGCTGGAACATCAGGCGCTGATGATCACGCCCGGCGGCTATGACGACTGGATGAAATTACGCGCGGCCAAAACGGCGCAGCTGACCGCGCAAAAAGTCAAGCAAGATAAAGACCGAGAGCATTTGCAGGCCTTTGTCGACCGTTTCAAAGCCAAAGCCTCTAAAGCGCGCCAAGCGCAGTCGCGTGTTAAAATGCTCGAGAAGATGCAGGACATTGCGATCCCGATTGCGGAACGCACGACACCGTTTAATTTCCCTGCACCGAAAGGAAAACTCGCCCCGCCAATGCTTGAGCTAGAAAATGCGGATTTAGGATATGGCACCGATGCCAAAATCCTCAGCAATGTGACGCTGCGCCTCGACCCCGATGACCGCGTCGCGATAGTCGGCGCGAACGGGGAGGGGAAGACGACCTTGGTGAAATCCATCGCCCAGCGCCTGCCGCTCATGACGGGGAACCGCAAAGCGTCTTCCACGTTAAAAATCGGGTATTTCTCGCAAGACCAATTGGATGAGCTAACCGAAGGCGAAACCGTGCTCGACCATGTGGCGAACGCGCTCCCCAAAGGCACGCCGCAAAGCCAAGCTCGCAGTAAGGCCGCGCAGATGGGATTTTCCCATGAAAAAGTCGAAACGAATGTTGAGAAATTATCTGGCGGCGAAAAGGTGCGCTTACTGCTCGGTCTTATGTCGATTGAAAAACCGCATGTTCTCATCTTGGATGAGCCGACATCCCATCTGGACATCGATAGCCGCGAAGCCCTCATCTATGCGCTGAATGATTTCCCCGGCGCAGTTCTGCTCATCACCCATGATGTCTACTTGGCCGAAGCCACAGCTGACCAGCTTTGGCTTGTAAATGATGGCAAAGCCAAACGGTATGATGGTGATTTGCGGGATTACAAGAAACTCGTGATGCAGGCGGACCGGGCCTAGCTTTCTTAAAATCCCCAGACGTTAAGCCAAACTTCACTCCATGCGCTTAAAGTGCGCGCTTGGAAACGTAGTTGGGATGCTGCCGTGAATTCACGAAATTGGAATGATGTCCTCCGCTTATTGTGCGTAATGATTCTTATTGATGGGAAAGTTTATCAGGAGGAACTAGAGGCCTTTACGGACGCTGCTATCGCGCTTCGTGATAATGTAGATCCGAATCTGATGCTGACCGGACATATGGCTAAAGATTGGTTCGCCGCGCATCGGAACGAGATTTTGACCAGCATCAGACCTAGTTGCTATGAGGGTACTGTTTTTAGGACGCTTAAAAGACTGGATGAGGTCGAAAATAAGAGGGACCTGATTTTTGCGCTATTGAAAGTCGCTATGTCAGATGGGTTCAAGCATCCCTCAGAAGAGAAGCTGTTAAAGTCCGCCTGCAAAACGTGGGGCGTAGATTTAAAACTTGTCGCCTAAAGTTTTGTCGCGCTTAGTCCCTCGGGATCGGCGTGTAGAGCGCTTTCTCATCCCGCTCGACATAGCGCTTCCAAACATTGTCATAGGGATGCACAGCGTCGGTTTTTCCGTTGGCATCAACTAATTCCCGTTGCTCATTATGCCAGCCGAAAACACCTCTTTCGAGATTGGCAACTGACTCTGCCCCCATTTTTAAAAGCTGCTCTTGTTCGCGTTCTGCAAAGATGGAGGAGCGGCGGCCGACCGAGCAATAGACTATAATTTTCTTACCCCGAACATCGCCTATTTGGATGAGGGCAGTTTCCGCGCTGGCGCTGGGGTTGACCCAAATCGCGCCGGGCAAACGGCTCACCGCATATTCTTCCGGGTCCCTAATGTCTAATAGCAGGATTTTGGATCGGTCGAGTTTGAGAAAAGCCTCGGGTGAGATTTGCGCGACCGTGTTGTGGTCCGAGACGATATCATCATGGACAGCGCTCAACCCGTCTTCTCCTGCCGAGCATCCCGACAGCAGGCCCGCAGTGATAGTAAGAAAAGTGATAGAAATAAAAAAGGCTAGGTTTCGCATCTGCGAAACCTAGCCTGAAATTTTAGAAACGCAAAGCTGCGTTTTCGATATAGATTTCGGCTTCATTTAGAATCAGAAATTACGATTTTTTGCGTAATTTTTGATGCTTTTAGTAAGGGAAAACTGAATGGCACTACCCGTCGAGTTCGATACTCGTTGGGTATGGAATGGTGATATCGTTCTTATCAAACGCTTCTTTGATGGATTTTTTGAGGTCGAACATGACGTCCCAATAATGCTCCGGCTTACACCAGACGCGGCTTTGGATGTCGACAGAGCTTTCGTTCAATGTGACAACTTTCGCCCAAGGTCCGTGTGGATCTGATAACACATCAGGATGCTTGGCGGCGACTTCATTGATGACCTTAATGGCCTTATCAATATCGTCATCATAGTGAATGCCGTAATCCACATCGACGCGGCGCAGGCCGAGCGAGGTGAAATTCTTTATGGTAGATCCCCAAGCTTCACCATTGGCGATGATAACCTTGATATTATCGACGGTGGCGAGATTAGTTGTGAAGATATTCATATCGTCAACAACGCCTTCATTTCCGGCGACTTCAACATAATCACCAACTTTATAGGGGCGGAAGAGCATCAACATGACTCCTGCGGCAACATTGCCCAGCGTGCCTTGCAGGGCCAAACCAATAGCCAAAGTCGCAGCACCGAGAACAGCGATAAGGGAGGTCGCTTCCACGCCAAGTTTCCCGATGGCCGCTATAACAACCATAATTTTAATCGCATAGCCGACCAGTGACGCCAAGAAATTGGCGAGGGTCTCATCCATATTTGGACTTTTCATCATGGCTTTTTTGGCGAGCGCTGAGAGTTTCTTGGCAATCCAGAAACCAATGATGAGGATCAGCAGGAACATGACGAAATTAATTGCCAAGCTAGGCCCGTTTGTGACCAGCCAATTCAGGGTTGAGCCTACGAATCCGCCGGCTTCCCCGGCGGCTCCTGCGACTTCGGTCGCGGCGTTACTTGCGGCGTCTTGTGCGGCCATGATCTATTCCTCCAGAATTATTAGGCGTTTTTTTGTTTCAAGGCTTTGAATTTAGCTAAGCTATTTCGGCCCTTTGATGATTTGACGTGTTGTTTGATTTTCACTTCGTGGGGGTATGGAATGCCGATACCTGCGGCGTCCAAGGCCTCTTTTACGGGCTGGGAAATTTCTGTGCTGAGCGCTTTATAATCCGCTGCATCGCACCAAGCCCGAAGTTGGATGTCCACAGAGCTATCGCCGAGATTGACCACTTTCGCCCAAGGTGCCGGGACGGAATGCACGCGCGGATTGGCTGCTGCGGCGGCGCTGATGGCCGTGATCGCTTTATCAATATCGCCGTCATAGCTAATGCCAAAATCTTTATCGAGGCGACGTGGGCCCATGGATGTATAGTTCTTAATGACGCCGCCCCAGGCTTGTCCATTAGCGACGATAACATCAATATTATCTGTCGTGCTGAGGCGTGTCGCGGTTAGTTCAATAGATCTGACTTTTCCGCGGGCACCGCCGATTTCAACCTCATCACCAACTTTATAAGGTCTGAACAAGATCAGCATCACGCCGGCGGCCACATTTCCTAGAGCGCCTTGAAGTACAAAAGCCAAGGCTGCACCAGAGGCAGCAATCAATCCGAAGATGGGGGTCGTGTCGATATGCAAGACGGACAGGGCCGCCATAAAGATGACGACCATAAGAAGATATTTTATGAGACTCGCGAAAAACCTAGACAAAGAGACATCTAAATTTGGCGCTTTATTAAAAGCAGTCTCAGCGGCGCTCGCAATTTTCTTCGCGATGTGGAAGCCGATGACGATAATAAGAAGTGCGATGATGACCGGCACAGCGAAGGCCGTCACATAAGACACGATGTTGTCTAATTCCATGAGAGTCCCCCAACCCTTTAATTATCGGCTATTTAACTCGTGCAAGATTGGGGTCAATTGCTTTGCGCAGCTAGCTCTCTACGGCAGCGGCCTCCGCCTTTAATTGGTTCATTTCGTCACGCAATCGGGCAGCTTCCTCGAACTCCAGATTCTCGGCAGCTTTGAACATGCGGGTTTCCAAGTTTGCCATGACGGCCTGCATATTATCGCCCATATAAGGCTCGGCCTCTTCGGCCATTTCCAGAGCGCGCGCCCTGCCGCGCGCGCCTTTCTTGCGGCCCGACGGCGTATAGCTATTCGCCTCGTCTTTGATCTTCTGAGACGCCGCGCTGTCACCGACCATATCCGCGACACCGCGCAGCACGGTTTGCGGCGTGATGCCGTGTTCGAGGTTATGCGCCTCTTGCCGGGCGCGGCGGCGCTTTGTCTCATCCATCGCGCGCTTCATTGAGCCGGTGATTTTGTCCGCGTAAAGCACGACCTTTGCGTCAGCGTTTCGCGCGGCCCGTCCGATGGTCTGCACGAGCGAGGTTTCAGACCGCAGAAAGCCTTCCTTATCCGCATCCAAAATTCCGACAAAAGCGCATTCCGGAATGTCTAAACCTTCGCGTAACAAGTTGATGCCGATGAGCACGTCAAACACGCCGAGCCGCAAATCCCGGATAATCTCAATCCGCTCCAATGTATCCACATCGCTATGCATATATCGCACGCGGATGCCTTGGTCGGTCATATATTCTGTTAGGTCCTCGGCCATCTTCTTGGTCAGCGTTGTGACGAGAGAGCGGAAGCCGTTGGCCGCGACTTTTTTGACTTCGTCAATAATGTCATCGACCTGGTTATGCGTTTTGCCGCTGACAGGGCGGATTTCCACGGGTGGGTCTAGCAGGCCTGTCGGGCGAATAACTTGCTCAACAAAGACTCCGCCCGTGCGCTCCATCTCCCAATTGCCGGGGGTCGCCGAGACGTGAACGGTTTGGGGGCGCATCGCGTCCCATTCCTCGAATTTCAATGGTCGGTTATCAATGCAGGACGGCAGGCGGAACCCATGCTCGGCCAGCGTGCCTTTACGGTTTGCATCGCCTTTGCTCATCGCGCCAATTTGCGGGACGGAGACATGGCTCTCATCCATAAAGAGCAGCGCATTTTCCGGCAGGTATTCGAACAAAGTCGGAGGGGGTTCACCCGGCGCGCGGCCTGTCAGATAACGTGAATAGTTTTCAATCCCGTTACAGAAACCCGACGCCGCCATCATCTCCAAATCAAATTCAGTCCGCTGCGCAATGCGCTGGGCTTCTAAAAGTTTGCCCTCGGCCTCAAACATTTTGAGCGTTTCTTTCAGCTCATGTTTGATGCCCTTCATCGCGGACTGCACCGTCGGGCGCGGCGTGACATAATGCGAATTCGCATAGACGCGCACGCTCTGTTTCTCGGCGGTCGCGCGGCCCGTCAGCGGATCAAATTCTGTGATGGCCTCAATCTCGTCGCCGAAAAACTCGAACCGCCAAGCTGTGTCATCATAATGCGCCGGGAACAACTCAACCGTATCACCGCGCACGCGAAAACTCCCGCGCTGAAAGGCGAGATCATTGCGCGTATATTGGAGCTGCACGATTTGCTGCATGAGCGTGCGTTGGTCAATTTGCTGACCCCGCGACAGATCAATCGTCATCTCGGTATAGGTCTCGACGGAGCCGATACCGTAAATGCAAGAGACGGAGGCGACGATAATACAATCATCGCGTTCCAAAATCGCGCGGGTCGCCGCATGGCGCATCCGGTCAATCTGCTCATTCACGGAAGAGTCTTTTTCAATGAATGTATCGGTCCGCGGGACATAGGCCTCGGGCTGATAATAATCATAATAAGACACAAAATATTCGACAGCATTGTCAGGAAAGAAACTTTTGAACTCTGAATAGAGCTGCGCCGCCAGCGTCTTATTGGGCGCCATGATGAGAGCTGGACGCTGGGTCTGCTCTATGATTTTCGCCATGGTGAAGGTCTTGCCGGAGCCCGTCACGCCGAGCAGGACTTGGTCGCGTTCGATCGAATTCACACCTGCAACGAGTTCCGGGATGGCTTTAACCTGATCGCCCTTGGGCTCAAATTCAGACACGAGCCGAAATGTCTGCCCGCCTTCAATCTTAATGGGGCGCTCAGGACGATGCGGCTGCCACATGGACAGGTTCGTATCAGATGCGGCGGTGACGGAGGAGCTCGGCATAACCATAAGATAGGGGTTTGCCGACGAGAGACAAGGTATATGAAGAGGCCTTTACCCCCTCAAGCGCAGATGGCTTAATTTAAGACTCTTTGCTGAGATTTTTCGGAATAGCCGCTTTCCGATAGTTTAATGGATGTGGCCGGGCCGTCATTCGCAGAGCCTGGCTTGGGCGTCTCGGGAAGCTGCGCTAAATGCGCTTCTACACCCTCAAAAAACCGATCGGGTTTCACGCCAAAGACCTTACAAAGCCGCCATAACCGGCTTGCGCCAATCCGGTTCGTGCCTCTCTCATATTTTTGCACCTGTTGAAATGTTACGCCAATTTGAATGGCCAGTTCAGTTTGACTCAGCCCGGCAGACTTTCGCAAAGTTTTCAGTTGCGCACCAACAAAGGCATCAACTGCCGTCGCAGTTCGTATATTTCTTTTCATAATATTGGCTCCCCTACCGCATGACCATGCCCGTTTTTGTCAAGATGCCCAATTTTAAATAGTCTTTGCTGTATCCAACCTGAACGGGGCGAATCGCCCAGGTCTGCCGATGAACGCTTTTCCGGCGCGTAGGCAATTTAAGGTCTCAAGGTTAGCGATAATTTCGAACATATTATTATAAAATGACAATGGCCGCCTTATCCATTCTTCTTGTAGACATTATGTGAGTGCCACTGTCTCGCGAAAGCCCGCACGTCAACGGCGCCGCTAAAGGGGAGGCTTTCCGCGTTCACAAACAAAAAACCCAGCCGCAAGGCTGGGTTCTTTTGGGGGCAGGGGAGGCTACCCTATATAATGAGTGATGGCGCTTTAAGCCGTCATCTTGTTCTTGGATGGATCGCGCAGAACATAGCCCCGGCCCCAAACAGTTTCGATGTAATGCTCACCTTCCGTTGCCGCTGCGAGTTTTTTGCGTAGCTTACAGATGAAGACGTCGATGATTTTGAGCTCAGGCTCGTCCATGCCGCCGTAAAGGTGGTTCAGGAACATCTCTTTTGTGAGGGTTGTGCCCTTGCGAAGCGAAAGCAGCTCCAGCATTTGATATTCTTTGCCGGTCAGGTGAACACGGTGATCGCCGACTTCGACAGTCTTGGCGTCAAGGTTCACTTTGATGTCGCCTGTCGTGATAATGGACTGGCTGTGGCCTTTAGAGCGGCGAACAACGGCGTGGATACGCGCAACAAGTTCGTCTTTATGGAAAGGCTTGGTCATAAAGTCGTCAGCACCGGTCCCAAGACCGCGGACTTTACTGTCAATGTCGGATGTACCCGACAGAATGAAGATTGGTGTATTGACCTTTGCCATACGCAAAGTCTTCAGAACATCAAATCCCGGCATATCCGGCAGGTTAAGGTCCAATAGGATGATATCATAGTCGTAGAGCTTGCCGAGATCGACACCCTCTTCGCCAAGGTCTGTTGTATAAACATTAAAGCCCTCAGACTTGAGCATCAATTCGATACCCTGTGCTGTTGCCATGTCATCTTCGATTAGAAGAACTCGCATTTTTGTCCCCTCCCAGGCGATTCGAGATCCCGTAGAACGCCGAGATATAGTTAATAGAACCTCTGACGTAGGGCCTTTACGTAAATCAAGTGTTAACGACGTTAACTGGATTGTTAAGAACTTGCAGAAGGCAGATTTCAGAATCGGTTCCGAAACGTTCTTTACAAGACCCTAAAATTGACTTCACCTCTGTTTAACCACGCTCTTTCACGAAAACCTAAACCTAATGACGTATGTATGAACTTCGGATGGAGAGGAATGGACACGGGGAAAACTCCGGACAGGCCTCAAATGATAGTCGCAAGGTATTGGGTGATACCAAATAAGGGTGGAGAAAATTATGGCGCATTCAAGTGAACGGAACATCGCACGCACGCGGTTTCAGATAGAAGACCTGCAGAAACGCGTCTCTGTGTTGGAAGCGACACGGGAAGACCTTGAACGTCAGATCCGCAAATTGAATGAGAGTGTGCCGGAAGACAAAGTCGAAGCAAATGCACAAAAAGAGGGTTACGTTGCCTATGGTAGCTATGCTCAATCCGTGATTGCGCGCAAAGAAAATCTGCGCCGCACATTGGGTGATATTGGCGCGCAAAGCGGCCAATTGGCGGAACAACTAAAAGTCTCGATTGATGCGCTGGATAGCTTTGAGCGGATTAAGGCGCGCCGGATGGCTGCCAAGGCTGAAAAAGCCATGCTTCGCAAAGCAGGCTAAAGCACTCAAGCAGAGATATTTAATGAGACGGCCCTTTTATGGGTCGTTTTTTAAGCCGTTTTTTCTTCCTGTTCTTCCGGGCCCAATTCCATAAAATGGTCTGCCAGCGTGCCGTGAATGATGATTGACAGCAGGATCGTCAGCCCGGCGATTCGCCAGACAGCTTCGATCCCGTCGATCTCGGCATGGCTCTGCGCATAGGCGATGTAGAAAATCGAGCCCATCCCGCGTATACCGAAAAAACTGACCTTCAGCCTGTCGCGCCAATTTCCGCAGGTTCCCAGCATTGACGCATAGGCGATAACGGGACGGATAATAAACAGGATCGCGAGGGCAATGGCGAGATCCGTCCATGTCCACTGCGCCCAGAGCTCCGCGCCAATATAAGCCCCAAACCACAGCAGGAGAATGGCCATCAGAACGGCTTCAATCTGATCTGCGGAATTATGCGCCATATGCTCATAGGGCTCAGCGCTGGTGTTTTGCGCAAAGACCAAGCCCGCCCTTGCCGCGACGAAGACAGATAAAAAGCCATATCCATGAACAAATTCCGCAAAGCCATAAGCGACAAAGGTTGCCGAGAGCAGGACGATGACGGGATTACCGCGCTCATTGGTTGCGTCTCCCAGCGGTCCAAACAGAACTTTCGTGACGAGCCAGCCAACTCCAACGCCAACGACAATGCCTGCAATTGTACGGTAAAGCGCATCATATAGGACCCACTGTGTCCAATCGAACTCGCTGACGCTGACAACACCGGCCAAGCCAATCGCCAGCCAAACAAAGGGAAAAGCGAGGCCGTCATTTAAACCTGCTTCCGAGGTCAGCGCGACCCGCGCGCCGTCTTGCTTTTTGCCGGGGCCGCCGACCTGCACGGCGCGCGCCAAGACAGGGTCAGTCGGGGCGAGAGCAGCGCCGAGCAGCACAGAGGCCGCTATCCCAAGCCCCGCAACCTGCCATCCCAAAAGGAAAATAGCCGCAATTGTCAGTGGCATGGCGATACCGATAAGGCACCAACTCGGAATCCAGCGCCGCCAACTCGTACCGACATCAATTGCCAGCCCCGCGCCGGCGAGACTGATGATAACGATAATTTCGGAAACGCGTTCAATGACAAGCACGGCCATATCGCCGCCGGACGGTGTTAAGAGGGGTAAGCCGATCTTGGCCCCCAAGGCCCCAACCAAAATATACAGGATGGGGATATTGATGAAGCGCTTATTCTTAAAAGCAGGGCGGATCGACATCACCATAAGTGACAGTCCAATCAGCGAGTAATAAAACGCGCCCTTATTTTCGAGAATTATTTGATCCATTTTGCACCCTTACGCGTTGTAGGGGTAACAGCTCAACATAAAGGGAGTTCCAAATGGTAGATAATCACGCTGCACGCACATCCGAGCAGAGCCCAAAACTTGGCGGTAAACGCGGTTGGATCAGCAAAGTGATAATCATCGCCGTATTCTTTGCCATTGTTGCGGCATTGGTTCTGTTAACCTAGCTGTCTTCGTCGTCGCTGCCTTCGACCCATTCGTAGAGCTCTGTAAATCCTGATACATCGGCGATCTGCACCCAATCTGTTGAGGGCTTAGCTGTCGGCTGAAGGAAGAAAATCGTTGCCATAATCGCCATGGCTGCGATCCCGCCTAAGGACCACCACGGACGCCGCGAGCTAACATCATTGGCGGGCTGTGCCATGTCCGCAGCCGCCAAAATGCGCGTAGATAAACCCCCGCGCACATGCGGGGCTGTGTTTTGGTCTAATAATGTGTCGAGGTCTGTCATTGTCTCAAACTCTCTTTCTCAGGCAGTAAATTCAGTTTCAGTGTTGCTTTCGCGCGAGAGAGCAGGCTCTCATAGGCTTTTTCTTTAATCCCCATCACCGCTGCACCGTCTTTCTGGCTCAGCTGTTGATAGTAAGACAGGACAAGTGCGGCGCGCTGTCGGTCTGGTAAATCAAGGATCGCGCTCTGCACGCGCTCCGCCGTTTCACTCTGAACGATCTCTAAATCCGCACGGGGCGCGGGATCCGCCTTTTCCGGCACGAGGTCGGTATAGACGGGACGCATGCGCCGTTTTTCGTCAATACAAAGCCGCGTTGCGACCCGTCTCAACCAGGTCAAAATCGTTGCGTCACCTGCGTCTTTCCATCCCGGCGCGGCTTGCCAAAACCGCAGGAATGTCTCTTGCGCAATATCTTCCGCTTGAGATCGATCACCCGTCATGTTCCAGGCCAAGCCGTGGATACGATTAAGATGTCGGTCCATCAGCGTCGATAAAGCCTCGGAAGCGCCTGCCCGTAATCCGGGCAGGAGGTCGATATCAGGATCGTGAGCCAAGACCTTTTATCTGCGTCTAGCGTCCGCGTTTCTGGCCTCGCTTGCCTCTGCGCTTCTTGCCTTCGCCTTTGGTCAGCACGCCATCAGCATTGGCGTCCATGCGCCTGAAGAGCTGCTCGCTCACCGACATATGCTCGTCAAAAGAGATAAGTCCGTCACCATTCGCGTCGACTTTAGGGCGCTTTGATCGCTTGGCTTTTTTGTCTTTGCGCTGAGCTTTCATCTCGGACCGCTTCTCGTCGCGCTCGGCTTTCATAACTGTCCGCTCAGCCTCGCTGAGCTCGCCGTCAAGATTGGTGTCAAATTTCTCGAGCCGGGCGTTACGACGCGCCTCTTTACGGGCCTTACGACTGTCGCCGCGGGCATCCATTTCGTCCTTGGACAATAATCCGTCACCATTTGTGTCGAGTTTGGCAAAGCGTTGATTTTTAAAATCCTCCCGCATGGTTTCTTTATGACCTTTGCGCTCATCTTTGGTCAGAAAACCGTCATTATCGGCATCAGCTGCATAGAAGCGAGATTCTGCGGATTGTGTGAACTCGGCCTTTGTGACCTGTCCGTCCTGATTAAGGTCGGCTTTGGGGCCGGCCGCGATCAAAAGCGTAGCGCCGGAAGCGATCAGGGCCGTTTTGATTAAAATACGTCTCATTATGTGTCTCCAATAAGAAGGGTTTACACATAGACACACGGATGACGGAGACATTTCCTTCGTCATCTACTGTAATTTTTCTCAAATGGTTTTTAAGGCCGTGATTTTTAAGCAACAGCGCGGCGGTCCGCGTGAGTGCGCATTTGTTCCAACAAACGGCTGTCTAAATGCAAGTCATCTGCATGGCCGGCATATGGCGGCGGTGCGCCCAAATGTTCGCGAATAGTCTCACTTAACATAAAGGCCGTCTCGACCGCATCGCATTTTTCGCCTGTAGAAAGAAGCAACGGATCAAAGTTTCGCGCGCGGCGGCGTAGGGCCTCCACCATCCAGTAGGCTCGCATAAACTGGTCACCTTGCGTATCGTAAGCCATAACAGAGACGTCGGAGGCTTGCCCCAGATGCACATGTCCAATTTCACATCCGGCTTTTGGAACAACAAAGACCCAATCATAAGACAAAGACAGGGCCGCCAAGACACCCAGCGCGTTTTCCAAACCGCCTTTGCCTACGGCTCCGGCCGTAAAATGCTCATTAGAGGTTACATATAAGGCGTCTTGCGGCTCGGCGATGCCTTTTGCGACGTCATCCAATGTTCGCGCATAGATAATTCCGGCGTCGTCCATCAATGCGCCGTCGACGGCATCCAAGATCAACACTGTTTCGCCGAAGCTTGCCGCCTTACGTGCCAATTTGAGAGCAAGATTTGATGTAATATCGCTGTCGCCGCTGGCCGTGAATAAACTCACGAGCCGGCACGCCGGCTCATAAGTGTTTCCGGTCCGCCCGTCTTTCGACGTAGTATGCGTTAGTTTGAACTGCGCCATGTCGCACTTTCCATTCGCCTAATACCAATAGGGTCTTCGCCCGTTTGAAATATATCTAACGGATACGACCTAAAGTTTGACGAAGAAGCGTGGTAAATTCGGATTAATTCGGTGTTGCGAAAGGCTTAATTAGGGCGCGTATGATTAAGGGTAGGGCATAAAAAAAGCCGCTCCGTGTAAGTCGCGTCACGCGAAATACACCAAGCGGCTATTTTTCTATAATGTGTTCGGTTTAGCGGTATTGTTGGACCCGCGTTGTGCGTAAACCGGCGATGCCGTAGCTCTCAATCGACCGCTGCCAAGACATAAACTCTTCGGCGGTTAGGCCATAACGTTCTAACGCGCCGTCGAGTGTCAGAAGACCGCCGCGAACGGCTGCGACAACTTCGGCCTTACGGCGAATGACCCAACGGACCGTATTCGGTTTTGGAAGGTCCGCCAGAGTCAGAGGGGTTCCCTCTGGTCCGATAACCACGTTTTCGCGTTTGATTTTTCGCTCTACCATGCGTTTATGCTCAATTTCCTGGTTCATTAAAGTGAACCTGTTTTTCTTATGCAAACCTCTATGGTCGAAGGGTCTTAAAAACAGTTTAACTGACCCTCAAAAAAGTGTTTAGATACAAGCGTTTACGAAGGTTAATAGAATCGCGGTTATTGTTAATAATGGTTTACACGGTTCGGCACCGAGTTGATTCTATTGAGTCTTTTGTGGGTGGCGTCTGCGGCCTGTGTATCGACTTGGGACAGATGCGTGCCTATATCGCGCCAGAAATCGCTAAAAATAAAATGAGAAATTCTTAGGTTGCATGACAAATCGACTAAAAAGTCAGCCAAATTCGCTCGGTTTTGCCAAATCTGAGTGCGAAACACGCGTTGTCGTCGCGATGAGCGGAGGCGTGGATAGCTCTGTCTGCGCCGCACTGCTCGCGCGGGAGGGGTATGACGTGATTGGCGTGACGCTCCAGCTCTATGATCACGGTGCAGCCATCCAGAAAGCGAAAGCCTGTTGCGCGGGCCAGGATATCTATGACGCCAAGCGCGTTGCGGAAATGCACGACTTCCCGCATTATGTTTTGGATTATGAGAGCAATTTTCGCGAAAAGGTGATTGAAGACTTCGCAGATACTTATCTCAAAGGCGCAACGCCTATTCCTTGCGTGCGCTGTAATCAGACCGTGAAGTTCAAAGACCTGCTGCAAGTGGCGAAGGATCTGGGCGCGGATTGTATGGCGACGGGGCATTATATTAAACGGATTGAGGGCGAGAACGGGCCGGAGCTTCACCGCGCGTTTGACGGAGGAAAGGATCAGTCCTATTTTCTGTTTGCCACAACGCGCGCGCAATTAGACTTTCTGCGCTTTCCGCTGGGCCACATGGACAAGACCGAAACGCGCCGCCTCGCGGTGGAGCTCGGCCTGAATGTCGCGAGTAAGCCTGACAGCCAAGATATCTGTTTTGTGCCGACCGGAAAATATACAGACGTCATTGAGAAAATCCGGCCCGACGCGGCCAAGCCCGGTGATATTGTGCATATGGACGGGACCGTCTTAGGACAGCACCGCGGCGTCATGTATTACACGATTGGCCAGCGGCGCGGCCTCGGCCTCAAAGATGGCTCAGGCTCTGAGCCACTCTTTGTTGTCGCGATTGATGCGCAGACCAAGCAAGTCATCGTGGGCCCGCGCGAGGCTTTGGAGCGCGATACGCTGTGGCTGGAAGATATGAACTGGCTGGGTGAGGGAACCTACGGTGCGCATTTGGACGGGACCAAGATCCGCGTCAAAGTGCGATCTACCCGTCCGCCTGCCCCCGCACAGATAAAACTCATCGGGAATGAGTTGGCTGTCGTTTTGGACGCGCCCGACGTCGGCCTGTCGCCGGGTCAGGCGTGTGTTTTTTATGAGGACCGGAATGACGCGGCCCGCACATTGGGTGGCGGCTGGATTACGCGCACGGCCTAATTCGTATTTTCCTGCGCTAAATGTTATGAAATCGGAACATGTGCCCGAGGCATGCGTATATTAAGCGTACTACTATTAAGGAGAATATTATGGCCGTAATGAAAACAATCGAAGTAATGAGCGAGAGCTCCAAATCATTTGAAGACGCGATTGAGCACGCCGTTGAGCGCACAGGCAAAACTGTGAAAAATATTCGTTCTGCTTATGTCAAAGAAATGTCGACATCCATTAATGGCAATAAGATCGAAAAATATCGCGTAAATGTGAAAATCACATTTGAAGTGGGCGACTAAGCCGCACGCTTTTATCTTGAAAACTGCTTCGAGGCCGCTCATTTAATATGAGCGGCTTTTTTGTGAACAAAGGAACACGCGATGAATGATACAGCTGTCTATATAGTCACCGGTGTTTTGGCCGTGGTCGCGATCATTCTGTTTATGCGGTCCGGCAAATCCCCATCGCTGACCCAAGAAAAACAAGCCGATGTGAGACGCAAACGCGCAGCCCTCATCGCGAAACGTAAGGCCGAAGCGCAAGCCAGAGATACAGACGTTCAAGAGTAGCACAGGGTGGTGTTATGATATTTTTGCTGGGTCTATTGATGTTTGGCCTCGCCTTGGCGGGTTTTTACACCGCGCGGAGTGAGCGCAAAGAGCAGACAGAAAAATTGAATAAAATTCAGCGTGAGCTCGCACGGCGAGAGGCGGCGGAAAAATCTCAACAGATTGCGGAAACGCAAGATTAAACCTCCCGCCATGCGTATCCGTAGCTGGTATTCCCCTCTCTGGAGCGATAAACCCGCCGCAGATATTTAAAAGAGGTTTTCCTATGTCCGCAGATTCCCCAGATTCAGTCGTTATTGTTGGTTTGGCCCGCACTCCTATGGGCGCTTTTCAGGGGGCGTTCTCATCTGTTAGCGCGCCGGAGCTTGGGTCTGCCGCGATCAAAGCGGCGATGGCGGAAGCTAAAGTGGCTGCATCCGATGTTGACCAAGTCGTGATGGGCTGCGTGCTCCCCGCCGGGCAAGGCCAAGCGCCCGCCCGCCAAGCGGCACTCGGCGCGGACTTGCCGCTCTCTACTGAGGCGACAACGATCAATAAAATGTGCGGCTCCGGTATGCAGGCCGCGATCATGGCCCATGACGCGATTAAGGCCGGCTCTATTGATGTGGCCGTCGCGGGCGGCATGGAGAGCATGACGAACGCGCCCTACATCCTGCCCAAAGCGCGCGGCGGGATGCGTATGGGTAATCAGCAAGTCATCGACACAATGATGCATGACGGCCTCACAGACGCCTATGACAATAAAGCGATGGGCATCTTCGCCGATCAGATCGCGAGCGAATATCAGTTCACGCGAGAGCAACAGGATGCCTATGCGATTGAATCCGTGCGCCGCGCCCAAGCCGCAGAAGCAGACGGCAAATTTGACCGCGAACTCACGCCCGTGACCGTCAAAGGCCGCAAGGGCGATACAGTCGTCGAGAAAGACGAAGGCCCGTCCAATGCGCGTCCCGAAAAAATCCCAAGCTTACGCGCGGTCTTTACCAAAGACGGCACCGTCACGGCCGCCAATGCCAGCTCCATCAATGACGGCGCGGCAGCTCTGGTTCTGATGCGCCGCAGCGATGCCGAAAAAGGCGGACATAAAGTCCTCGCTGAAATCGTCTCTCACGCTGCCCATGCGCATGAGCCGTCCCGCTTCACAACGGCCCCCGTCAACGCGATGAAAAAGGCGCTGGACAAAGCAGGCTGGAAAGCAAGCGATGTTGAGCTGTGGGAAATCAACGAAGCCTTCGCCGTCGTCCCGATGATCGCCATGCAAGAGCTCGGCCTTGATCATGATAAGGTCAACGTCAATGGCGGCGGCTGCGTGTTAGGTCATCCCATTGGCGCATCCGGCGCGCGGATTATGGCGACGCTGATTGCGGAGATGGAAAAGCGGGATGCGAAGACGGGCTTGGCGTCACTCTGTATTGGCGGCGGCGAAGCGACGGCAGTTTGTTTGAAGCGGGATTAGGGGAGTGTCCTAAAACGCCCAAGAACGGCCGCTGGTAATGTTTGACGAATTTCGCCTTGTATCCGCTCAAATCACTTATTTGAAACTATCAATAAAGGCCGTTAGATCCTCGTATTTATCAAATACATGAACAATTCCGGCATTCGGTTTCTTGATAAGAAATCGCCAGGGATTCGTCTCAATTACCTTTGGTAAGTAATATGGCCCATGATATGCGGATGTGTCTTCTGTGTATCCAGCAGCAGTCTTGAGGACACGCCGATATCCTTTTCTTCGCTCTAGAGGTACTTTTCGCCACTCAGTTCGTTCTGGTCTTTTCACAACCTGCCGCTCTACTTGTTTAGTCTGCGTGGGCATATTTCGCTGTTTGACAGTTATGGGTGCATTGAGACTGCCGTCAGCATTATAGTCTGCTTCAGACAGATAATATGCTGTGGCTGCAGGCCTTACAACGATAGTCTCAGTTACCGTCATATATTCAGCCGGGATCGTAATAAGCTTTCTGACCATAATGGGCTCAACACTTAGGTCTTCGGCGTCATCCTTTACCCATTCATATTCGGCTGGAATAGGTATGAACGGGTTTCCTCCTGCAGGAGGCCCTACTGTGAATCCTTGTAGTTCTGTCCCGTAATCAGCAGGCAGAAGTTCAATGCTCCAGCCGTCTCCAATACCATATTCTCCGCCAGTGGACCCGTCATGCCAGAAATAGGGATTGGGCGTTTGAGTGTTTATTGGGTCAATCGCGAGGACCTCAACAGGCGCGACATTGTGTGTGCAACCGATTAGCAGGAGTGCAAAAATAGTCTGTTGTCCAATTTTCATGAATATCCGCAACGCACCATCTCCTAACCTAAATCAAGTTACATGACGTAAGACGGAATTGAAAAGCAAATCCTTGGGTTTCGCCAATGTTTCTATCCAAAATCGAGTTTTCCTGAGCGTCCTAAACTCGCTCCATAACAGCCGCTGGTAATGTTTGAGATTAATCCACGTAAGACGCCTTTTGGTCTGCTTTATGATGAAACAATCCGTTTTGACGAATTGGCTCTCATCACGGCAATGAGGATAATTGAGCTCACATTGACACTTTTTTCCTCCGAGAAACTGCTCCATCCGACCAAGTTTTCGTTCGGCGCTTCACTAAAAAGGTCCCCCGGACCTTTTCTTGACGTTGCGTTTCCCACTTTTGAACCGCAATTTTCCTAATAAAATCAACGAAAAAAAAAGATGCATCCGCACCTTGTCAAAACTGTGCAATAACTAAACTTGTCTTTTCACAACGGGCGACCAAGCGATCGTTGGCTTGTTCGGTGAAAAGCGGCGCTTGTCATTGGACGAAGCTGGGTAACGTCAGCGGAGTTGGGTGGCCTATCGCGAGCTGATTACCCCAAGACTGGGTTGTTCGGCCGGTAGTGGAGAAAGGCGTCGTCGCGTGGGGCTTTCTGACAAATTGCGTCGGGACGGCTCGAAAACACATATTTATTCCTCGTTTCCACGAGAGCCTGACCACCCACGCGAACATCCCGTTCTTACGAACACATTCTCCAAGCTAAGACATACAAGAGGCCCTAAGATAGACGGAGCCTCTGAGGATAATGATTAAAGCGCTTAGGCGTCTCTAACCTGCCGCCAGCAGATATAAAGCAATGGCGGTAAGAGGAGCTCGAACCCGAGTAGCATTAGGAAGAGCGCATGAGGCGTGCCGATGGTGAGAAGGCTCAGCAATCGCACAATGCCGCCTGCAAAAAACAATCCGAGCAAGATCGGAACACGGTGACCATGCCTCGCCAAGTTCCCCGCAGTCTGAACGAGCACAATACCGTAAGCGACAAAAAAGACCGAATAGAACCGAAGCTCACTATCATCATTGGGCTGGCCGAGGTCGGTCAGCGGCCCTGCATCCACGGCCAGATTTATGATGGCTGTGAAAAAACGACCGACGGTTTCGATGCCAAGCAAAGCAATCGCGCTGCCGATAAGGATAGCCGCAATGCCAATGAAATACAGACCAGTCTGTAGGAGTTTCCGCGCCATATGCGCACCCTATCAGAGATTTGGGGAAAACCTAAGCCTTGAGACTATTTATGCCCGCTCCGCTCTAATGTCCGCTTCCCAGACGCCCCGTCACAACACGGTAATCAGTCGCCACTTCATATTCCGGATCATCATCTGAATCGATGATCAACTGACCGGCGCGGTTTAGCAATTTATGGCAATCGCGGGTGAGGTGGCGCAGGCGGATGGCTTTCCCGGCTTGGATATATTTATCGGCCAATCCCTCAATGGCTTGCAGCGCGGATTGGTCAACAACGCGCGATCCGGCGAAGTCGACGATAACCATATCGGGATCATTTTTCGGATCGAACAACTCATTGAAACCTTCAATCGACCCGAAAAATAATGGGCCTACGATTTTATAGACTTTGGCATCGCCGTCCATTTCCGTTGAGGCATCAATTCGGCGCGCCGCATTCCAAGCATAGGCGAGGGCGGAGACGATAACGCCGACGACCACGGCGACGGCCAGATCGTGATAGACCGTGACGACTGTGACGAGCACGATCACCAGCGCATCAATTAACGGGATGCGGCGCATGATCGTGAAAGACTGCCAAGCGAATGTGCCGATGACGACCATGAACATGACGCCTACCAAAGCGGCGAGCGGGATCATGCCGATTATGCCCGAACCAAAGAGGATAAAGGCGAGGAGAAAGAGCGCCGCGCTGATCCCGGATAGGCGCGTCCGACCTCCCGATTTCACATTGATCATGGATTGCCCGATCATCGCGCAACCGCCCATGCCGCCAAAGAAACCGGTGACCGTATTGGCCACGCCTTGAGCGACGCATTCCTTGGAGGCTCCGCCGCGCTCTTCCTTGATCTCTCCGACGAGATTGAGCGTGAGAAGACTTTCGATCAATCCAATCGCCGCGAGGATAAGCGCGTAAGGGAAAATGATCTTGAGTGTTTCGAGATTAAGCGGGGCAAGGGGTGTTCCGTAAATGCCTTCGCCTGCGCCAAACGGAATATGGAATTTGGGGAAACCACCTTCGATGTCGGCCAAAGTGCTTACGGTTGGGACATCAATTTTAAAGAAGATGACAATCGCGGTCACAACTCCAATCCCGACCAGCGGCGCGGGCAGGGCTTTGGTGATTTTAGGGGTCATCCAAATCAGGACCATGGTGAGCAAAACCAGCCCAAGCATCATAATGAGCGGCGCGCCCGTGAGCCAAGTTCCCTCAAGAATATGGAAAGGGCCGTAATGTTCGCCCGGAATGCGTTCCGGTTGGGCGGATTGAAACTGGCTGAGCTGCGCCATGCCAATTACAATTGCGAGGCCGTTGACGAAGCCGAGCATCACCGGGTGCGGCACAAGCCGGATAAACTTGCCGAGCTTAAACACCCCGGCCCCAATTTGCAGTATCCCCATCAGGATAACCGTTGCGAAAAGATATTCCACGCCGTGATCCGCCACGAGGGCAACCATGACAACGGCCAGCGCGCCTGTCGCGCCGGAAATCATACCCGGACGCCCGCCGATGAGGGCGGTGATGAGGCCGACAATAAAGGCCGCGTAAAGCCCTACGAGAGGCTCCACGCCCGCCACGAATGCAAAGGCCACGGCCTCCGGCACGAGCGCAAGCGCAACTGTCAAACCCGCCAACAACTCGACCTTCACCCGGTTCGGCGTGAATGTCAGCGGGCCGGAGCGTTTCCGGGCCGGAATTGAGATGGAGTCGGCAAAGGCCGCAAGCGTTGAACGGATCATGTAATCTTACCAGTCATCTTACCCCAATCACCTTACTCAGGCATCCTGTGCCAGTCAGTTCATGGATGAGGGTTTCGCGCGCCATAAGCGCGCAGGGTCATAAGGGCAAGTCTTTCGCGCCGTTTGTCAGACTTCAGGACGAAGCGCATATCCCGCAGACCGTACCGTGCGGATGGGGTCTGTCCGGTCCGCCATTTTAAGGGCTTTCCGAAGACGTCCGATATGCACATCGACGGTTCTGGCTTCGACATAAACATCGTGACCCCAAACGGCGTCCAATAATTGCTCGCGAGAAAACACTTGTCCGGGGCGGCGCATGAAATGTTCCAGCAGGCGGAACTCTGTTGGCCCGAGATGTATCTCTTGTTCGGCGCGCGAGACGCGGTGGGCTTTGGTGTCGATATCCAAGTCGCCAACCGTGACACTATTCGACAGCACATTGGAATCTGTGCGGCGTAACAGCGCTCGAATACGTGCGAAAAGCTCCGGGATGGAAAAAGGTTTTACGAGATAATCATCCGCGCCAATATCGAGCCCGGTCACGCGGTCATCTTCTTCGCCGCGCGCGGATAGCATAATGATCGGAACCGTCGCGGTGGATTCGCGGCGGCGCAGGCGGCGGCAGACTTCAACCCCTGAAAGTTTTGGAATCATCCAATCCAGCAGTATCAAATCCGGTGTGCGTTCCTCTGCCATCAAAAGCGCCAAATCGCCGTCTTCGGCCAAAGCAGTTTCAAAACCCTCCTGTTGCAGGTTATACTCCAACAAAGTCGAAATGGCCGTCTCGTCTTCTACGACTAGAACATATGGTGTCATGGAAATCTCATCCTAGAACGGGGAAATGGGGGACTCGCGCACGGCGAATATAACGGAAAAAGACGTGCCGTGAGATTTATTTTCAGTCTCATCTACATGCGCCGTTCGGACAAACAATCCGGCGCGGTGGCGCATGACAATATGTTTGACGATTGCGAGGCCGAGGCCGGTGCCTTTTTCCTGCGCGGATAGGTCGCCCGCAACGCGGTAAAATCGCTCGCCAATACGAGGGAGGTGAATTTTTTTGAAGCCGGGGCCAGCGTCCGAGATAACAACGCGCCAAGCGGGCTTCTCTGTTGGGGCAAGGTTCACAATTCGCCTGTATCCGTAACCGGGGAGTATTGCGTCGGCGAAGGCCTGACCTGTCCAACTCGGAATGCGTTCTAATGAGACAGTTAGCGTTGAGCCCTCCGGCGAGAGCTTAATGCCATTTTCCATAAGGTTCAAAAATAGCTGAATACATTCATCCGTTTTCCCGGATGTGGGGGCTGTGGTCTCTTCTGGGAGCGTGATGGACATGCTCACGCCTTTACGCTTCGCCAGCACGGTCAATGAATCCCGCGCGGCTTCTATCGCTTTGCGCAGATCTGCCGTTTCTGACGGGGCCAAATGCTCACGGCTCTCAATCCGGCGCAAGGACAGTAGATCGGTAACGAGGCGTTCCATGCGCTCGGCTTGTTCGGCCATTATTTTGAGAAATTTCTCGCGCGCGACCGGGTCGTCCTTCGCGTGACCCCGAAGTGTTTCAATAAAGCCCGTCATGGAGGCGATGGGTGTTTTTAATTCATGGCTGGCATTGGCGAGAAAATCCGCGCGCTGCTCTCGGTCAATTCTGGATTGCGTCCGGTCAGCCAGAACCGCGAAGACAACGGATTCGCGTTTGTCATCAAGCCCAATAGAAATCGCCTGAGAAAAGTCGACATCAATATATCGCTCAGTCGGCTGCAAAACGTGGACCGAAAGGGAAGGCGGGATTTCGCCTTGAAAAGCGCGCTCCATATGAGACCGTACAGATGACGTCCGTAAATAGGCGCCGATGGGTTGCCCAATAATATCCGCTGATAACATGTTGAACGCGGCTTCATTGGCATAGACAACATCGGCATTCCGGTCGAGCACGACAATTGCGCGTGGGAGGGCGTCCGCCATATCCTCTAAGAGTTGCCCCCTTATGTCTTTGATATCTTGAGATGAGAGTTTCCGCTTTGTGTCTGTTTCGGAGGGCCGTAAGAGGCGCGCGTAAATCCAAAGCGCAGCACCCGCAATTAGGGCCACAGCCAGCGGCTTTGCAATCCCCGCGCCCGTGATGACAGCAAGGCCGAAAATCGCAATGACGGAGATGCCGCAAACGACGCGCATGTCAGCGTTCAAAAATGTTTGTGTTCGGGGTGACGGCACAGCGAGCTCTAAGGTCCAATCCGTGTTCAGTTTCTACATAAGCGGCCTATCTGCAAATGGCTGCCCAACACAAGCGCGATTCGGATAAGATGGCGGTCTATCCAATCGCCAGCGGCTATAATCGGTATAATTTTCCGTGCCCTGTGTAAGAATTCATGAGACCTTTCGCAGCAAGAATGTAATATAGGGATACAGCGCATTTTTATCGTTTTTCAATAAGTTTTAATTGACTCTCGCTAATTTTGGCCTAGGGACAAATCATGCAAAGCCGACGTCACATTTCTAAATTATGCCGGTCATCAGCCTCATTTTCTGCCATGGCGCTGATTTTTACGGGGTGTGCGTCATTTGACCTTAAACCCGACGCGACGGTTGTAACGCCGCAGGCTGAAGCGATTGCCGAAGCCCCGCCGCCGCCGGATTGGGTGGTCCCGGCCCCCGACGCGCTTCCGACAACGGATTGGATACGTGCTTTTCCCGATCCGATTCTGATTGAATTGGTCGACGAAGCCTTACGTGAGAACACGAATATTGGCTCGGCCTATGCGAGGTTAAATGCGGCGATTGCGCGTGAGAGAATTAGCGGTGCAGATCGGTTGCCCAGCGTTGGCGCAACTGCGGGATTGTCGCGCACCGAATACGCAAATTCGTTTATTACCGACAGCTCGAACCACTCTTTGGGTTTGAATGCGAGTTGGGAGCCGGATCTGTGGGGCCGGATTTCAGATGGCATTAACGCGTCGGAGCTAGAGTCGGAGGCCGCAGCCAGCGACATCGCGGGCGCGCGCCTGTCCATCACAGGTCAGGTTGCGCAAAGCTGGTTTAGCCTCATTGAGGCGCGCCTTTTGGCGGATTTGTCCCGCCGCGATATTGAGACACAAGAGCGCGCCTTGCGTTTGACACAGCGCCGCTTTGAATCCGGCGTAGCCGGGAGCTCGGATGTGCGCTTGGCGCGATCTTCCGTCGCACAGGCACAGGCTTTACAGGCCACCCGCGAGCAACGACTGTCATCCCTGTCTCGTCAGATCGAGATCCTCCTGACCCGATATCCGGCCAGCGCGCTGGAGGCGGCGACAGATTTGCCGGACTTGCCGCCTTTGTCAGGGGCTGGAGCGCCAAACTATATATTGACCCAAAGGCCGGATTTAATCGCGGCAGAGCGCCGTTTGGCGGGGCAAGGTCTGCAAATTGACCTGGCACGTAAAGCGTTGCTGCCGAGCCTTTCCTTAACCGGGTCGACATCTGCTGCGGGCCGTGACCTTAGCAGTTTTTTCAATCTTGATGCGCTCGTTGCCAATCTGGCCTCGAATTTGACTGCGCCGATTTTCCAAGGCGGTCGATTGCGCGCGAATGTTGACATTCAAGAGGCTGTTCTTGAGCAGCAAATGCAATCTTATATCGGCACGGTTTTGGATGCTTATCTAGATGTTGAGAACGCCTTGGACGGTGAGGCGCGTCTGGCAGAGCGCGAAACCGCATTGCGCGTCGCAGTTGATGAGTCATTAAAGGCTGAAGAGCGTCTGGAGTTACGTTATACAGAAGGGCTTGCAACAATCCTGCAATTGTTGGATGCGCAGACTAGGCGTCTGTCCGCAGAAGGGCAGCTGATTTCCGCGCGTGCAGAACGCCTGCAAAACCGCGTGAGATTACATGTTGCGCTGGGCGGCGGGGCTTATGGGGATGTTCCTCCTGATGCCCTTCCGGTATTTTTGAGAAATCAAGGTTAGATTAGATGGTTAGTTCCTCACCCGACTATTCAATTCCCAAAGAAACTGGCCCAAGGAAAAAGGGTGGAGGCGTTCGCAAAACTCTCGTGATTTTATTACCGATTTTGCTGCTCATCGGCCTTTTTATCGGTGTTGGTTCCGTACAGACAATGAAGATAAATCCTGACGCGGCGGTAACGGTTGGGAAGACGCTTCTTCCCATATATATAGGTCTCGCGATATTGATGATCGGGCTGGCCGTTTGGTATGTTTTCGATAACCCCCCGAGTTGGATCAAATATCTTCAGAGTGTGGTGTCGGCACTGTTGATCATTTCCGTTTTCGTAATGTTGGCGGCTACAGTCGTGAATGTTTTGAAGCAGCCCAAAGAGAAAAAGCAGAATTTCAACACCCTGGCTGTTATTGCGGACTATGCGAAAATTGAGGACGTGCAGTTAAAGGTCAACACGCAAGGCGAGGCGCGACCGCAAATTGAAATCGACCTTGTGCCAGAAGTTGGCGGCAAGATCGTCTATGTCTCTCCAAATTTTATTGAAGGTGGTCTCTTTAGAAAAGGCGAAACACTGCTGCGGATTGAAGACGCAGATTTCAAAGTAGCCGTCATCCGCGCCGAAGCCAACGTCGCGCAGGCACAACAGGTTTTAGTTAGAGAGCGGGCCGAGGGTGAAATTGCACGTCAGGATTATGCGGAATTGGGGCGCGGCGAGCCAAGCCCGCTTGCCTTGCGCGAGCCGCAGAAAGCCCAAGCCCGCGCCTCTCTTCAAGCCGCCCAGGCCGAAGTGGAGTCAGCCAAACTTAACTTGGCGCGCGCCTCTGTTCGGGCGCCTTTCTCAGGCCGGGTTCGAACCAAAGCGTCTGACCTTGGACAGTTTGTAACGCCCGGAAGCCGTCTGGGTCGGATATTTTCGTCAAATGTGACGGAGGTTCGTTTGCCCTTGTCGGATGCACAGCTTTCAAAACTTGATTTGCCGCTCGCCTATTTCGCGGACAGCCGTGATAGCGCGCCGAAAGTTGACCTGAGCGCTTTGGTTGCCGGGAAAGTCCAGCATTGGGATGGCCGCATTATGCGGACCGATGCCGCTTACGACACAGCAACGCGCGCCCTCTTTGCGATTGCCGAAGTCTTCGACCCATATGGAAAAGGGGCCTCGGAAGACGGCGTGCCTCTCGCACCCGGACTGTTTGTGGATGCGGAAATCAACGGAAAGATATTTGAGAATGTGGTCACAATCCCGCGTGACGGTCTACGCCCGCAGGACGAAGTTTATATTGTCGATACTGTCGGGAAGGCCGAGATACGCAAGGTTACAGTTCTCGATTCCTCGCCTAAGCGCGCGGTTTTGACATCTGGTGTTGAGGCGGGCGAGCTGGTTGTGTTGTCACCGATGGAACGTTCCCGCGTGGACATAACGCTAAAGGTCTTGGACGTGAATGATCCTGACGTCGTTTTAGTGGAGCCGCCCAAGCCTGACTGGCTAAAAAATTCAGAGGGTGAAGAGGGGTCTGAGGACAAAGCCGGCGAGAAAAAAGAAAGACGCCGATGGGGCAAGAAGAAAGACGATAAAGACTATAAAGACGATAAAAGTGAAGCGTCGGATGCGGGCTCCGATTCGTCCGGAGAGGATTAGGCTATGCGAGGTTTAATTGCATGGTTCGTTAAGAACCCCGTCGCGGCAAACTTGCTTATGGTGGCAATGTTTGTCAGCGGCTTTTTCGGGTATCATAGTCTCGAACGCGAATTTATTCCTGGAACGACCGTCAATGGTATGACGATCAGCGTTGCTTGGAACGGTGCATCTCCGCGTGATGTAAATGAACAAATTGTGACCCGCGTGGAAGAGGCTGTCGATGGTCTTGATGGTATCGACTATATCGAAGCGACAGCCAATGAGGGTAGCGCGCAGATTAATGTCCGGACTAAACTGGGAATAGATTACGAAAAAATGCTGGATGAGGTGAAGAACCGCGTCGACGGCATTCGAAACCTCCCGCCGGACGCTTTTCGACCGCAGGTCTTCCGCTGGGACGCCCGCGCGGATTTGATGTATCTGGCGCTTTATGGGCAGGTTGACCGACTTGAATTACAACGCGCCGGCAATGATTTGCGTTTGAAATTAACGCAATTACCCGGTCTGCAACTCACGAATCAGATATCCAAAATACCCGAGCAGGTCACCATTGAAATTTCAGAGGACGCTCTGCGCCGCTATAATTTAACCTTCAACGAAATCAGTCAGGCGATTTCAGGCAGTTCCGTAAATCTATCCGCCGGTACAGTTGAAACCACGGGCGGAAATTTGCAATTGCGCGCTCGAAATTTGGCTGACTCGAAGTCTGAATTTGAGAAAATAATCGTCAGGCAAACCTCAAACGGCGGAACAGTTACGGTTGGTGACGTCGCAAATGTGATCGATGGATTTGACGACAATAAATTTGCGGCGGCTTTCCGAGGGCAGCCTGCCGCGATCTTCAGGGTTCAATCGCCGGATACAATGAACATTACCGAAGCGGGCGAGGCGATCCGACAATTTGAAAAAGACATTCAAGAAAGCCTTCCATCCAATCTAACCTTTAGTATCTGGTATGACGGCTCGACCGTTTTCGATAGTCGTATGGACCTGATTTCAGGCAATGCTTTGTCTGGGATGGCGCTTGTCTTGATTATTTTAATGCTCTTCTTGCGCCCGAAAGTCGCGATCTGGGTCACCGTCGGGATTGCGGCAGCTTTTGCGGGCTCACTCGGTCTTACCCTTCTGCCTGGCCTGCCTTTCGAACGCGTGACGCTAAATATGATTTCACTCTTCGCGTTCCTGCTTGTGATCGGTATCGTCGTGGATGATGCAATCGTGGTGGGTGAAAGTGTGCATTTACACGTAGAGAACGGTATCACCGGACAGCGCGGCGCTATTGCCGGGGCAAATATGGTGGTGAAGCCCGTCTATTTCGCCGTGATTACAACGATTATGATGTTCGTTCCCATGATGCTGTTGTCCGGCCCCATTCGCGCTATGTTCGAACAAATTAGTTTGGTCGTCATTGCGGTTCTGATCTTTTCCCTGATCGAAGCCTTCTTTATTTTGCCGGCGCATTTGCGTCACCTCAAAACCGTTGACCCGACCGAGGTCAAAGGCATTATGAAATTCCAGCATAAGCTGGCCGATAGTTTGAACACATTTGCGCGTAAAGTTTTTCGACCGCTTATCGCTCTGTTGCTGCGCTTTCGGTATATAACTTTTTCCGTTTTTGCAGGCTTGATGGCGATGGCGATAATGTTGTTGCAGTCCGGCATCGCACCGTCTGCCTTCCTGCCCGAAGTCGAAGGCGATATGATTTCCGTCAGTATCCGCTTCCCGGAGGGCACGACTTTTGAGCGCCGTGAACAGGTGCGCCAGCAAGTCGATGATGGCATCGCGCGCCTCAATGCGGATTCCGAAAAATTGTTCGGTGTGGAAGAAGTCATTATTTCTCACCCGGGAACGATCACCGAGGGTCGGGGCGTGAACGGATTTTTAGGGCTTGTGGAAACCAGCAAGCGTAACAATACCTCCACCCGGGACATTTCCGACAAACTGGAAGAGTATGTTGGCCCCGTTAGTGATGCTTACCGCGTGAATTTCGGTTTTACTGAAGGCAATTTTGGAGGTGGAGGCGGCCTGCGCTATGCCGTGGCCTCTGCGAATGAGGATGACTTACGCGCGGCTATCCTTGATCTAAAAACAGAAGTTTCGACTTATGACGGAGTCGTCGGCACGTGGGATAATCTGGAAAGTTCAGCATCCGAAATCCGTTTCACGATGAAGCCCGGAGCGGAAAGCTTGGGTATCACCTTGCAAGATGTGACCCGCCAAGTCCGTCAGGCCTTCTTTGGTCAAGAAGTTCAGCGATTGCCGCGTAACGGCGAAGATGTGCGCGTTATGGTGCGTTATCCGCTGGCCGCGCGCGAGAGTATCGACAGTTTGAATGATTTGCGTATCCGAGGCGTAAATGGTGTCGAAGTCCCGCTATTTTCTGTCGCGGATGCTTCCTTTGCTGAGGGTGTGTCGCGCATTCAACGCCGAGACCGCAAACAAGTCGCATATACGGGCGGACGTATTCGCGGGGCGCCTGAGATCCAAGGTGAAATCAAATCCCAACTCGATTCCGACTTTTTCCCGCAATGGGAATTACGGCATCCCAATGTTGAAAAAATAAATGTGGGTGACGATGAAATACAAACGACTTTCATGAAAGAAATGATGTTCAGTGGTCTCGCCATTCTTTTCCTCATGTATGGGTTATTGGCGATCGCATTTAAATCATACTGGCAGCCCTTGCTCATTATGGTTGCTATTCCATTTGCCTTTATCGGGATGATATTTGGTAATCTCATCACGGATGTGCCCTTTGGCGTTATGAGTGTGTTTGGTTTCTTCGCGGCCTCCGGCGTGGCCGTGAATGATAACCTCGTGCTGATTGATTACGTGAACCGTTTGCGCGCAAAAGGGGTCGGCGCTTACCAAGCGATGCTGGATGCTTGTGTCGCGCGTTTCCGTCCGATCCTTTTGACATCGGTAACGACCTTTGTTGGCATTACGCCAATCTTGTTCGAAACCTCCACACAGAGTCAGTTCCTCAAGCCAATGGTTGTGGCTCTCGCCTTTGGTGTCTTGTTTGACTTTTTCTTGACCTTGATGCTTGTGCCGGCCCTATACGGAATGGGTGTGGACGTGGCGCGTTTCTTCAAAGGACTCTGGACAGGTGTGAAGCAACCGCCTCTTGGTTCGCAATATGATCCGGACATGATTCTAGCCTTGGAAGATATGGACGTTGCCGACGTCGTTGAATCCGCTGAGCCATTTGGGGTGGAGCCCGTTCCAAGCCCGGCAGAATAGACTTTAATTTAGGGAAAGAGAGAATGATGACATTTAAAAAAGCTATGGGGGCCAGCTTTGCTGTGATCGCTCTTACACTGGCGGCCTGTAACAACGCAGCCGAAAAGCAACCCGCCGTTCTCGGGACATTCGGTATTGCGATTGATAACATGGATATGGCTGTTCAGCCCGGCGAAAATTTCTATGAATATGTCAATGGCGGTTGGTTAGCGAAAACTGAAATACCGTCTGATCGCGCGCGTTATGGCGCCTTCTCTGTCTTATCTGACCGGGCCGAAAAGCGTGTCCGTGAAATTATTGAAACCGCCGCCAATAGTGAAAATCCAAGTGCCGATGAAAAACGCATTGGGGATTTTTATAACGCCTACCTGAATACAGACCGTATAGAAAAGTTGGGGCTGACCCCAATACAAGGTGATATTGATCGCATTCGTGCGGCCGAAACGAAAGACGATATTCTCAAATTGATGGCAGATACGAGTCTGGGACTTGACGCTCCGGTTTCGCCCTATGTTTATATCGATGCAAAAGATAATGATCAGTATATCGTCTATCTAACGCAATCCGGGCTTTCGCTCCCAAATCGTGATTATTATTTCGACGACAGTATAAGGGGCCTGTCGATCCTTGCCGGTTATGAAAAGCTGGCGGAAGCCATGCTCACTGAAGCCGGCGTGGATAATGCATCCGCGCGCGCAGAAGCCATCATCGCTTTCGAGACGGCATTAGCCGAAGGTCATTGGACGCGTGTGAAACAACGCGACCGCGATCTGACTTACAACAAAATGAGCGTTTCAGACGTCAAAAAGGCCGCCCCCGGAATCGATTGGTCAGCCATGTTGGACGAACTCGGATTGGGCGGCCAAGATACGGTTATCCTGCGCGAGAAATCCGCGATTATTAGCGCGGCGAATGTGTTTGCAGATACACCGCTGGATGTGCTGAAAGATTATTTAACCGTCAGCCTGATGAATTCGAATTCGGCCTATTTGCCAAAGCGGATTGATGACGCGAGCTTTGAATTTTACGGCAAGACGCTGCGCGGCCAGCAAGAGCAGCGTCCGCGATGGAAACGCGCCGTATCCGCCGTAAATGGTACCTTGGGCGAGGTTGTCGGTAAGGTGTATGTCAAAGAGCATTTCCCGCCGGACTCGAAAACCCAAATGAATGAGCTCGTCGAAAACCTCCGCGCCTCCTTTAAAGACGGCATTGACGGTCTGGATTGGATGGCGGATGAAACCAAAGAACAGGCGCAATATAAGCTGAAAAAATTCAATCCCAAGATCGGTTACCCGGATAAGTGGGAATCTTATACGGGTCTAACGGTAGACGCCGAAGATTTGATCGGAACAATTAAATCTGCGCGAAAATGGGAATGGGAAGATTCCATTGGTCAGATTGGTCAGCCAATTGATCGGGACGAATGGGGCATGACTCCGCAAACGGTGAACGCTTATTACAACTCAATTTTAAATGAGATCGTTTTCCCGGCGGCGATTTTGGACGCGCCTTTCTTTGATCCGAATGCAGATCCGGCTGTGAACTATGGCGGCATCGGCGCAGTTATCGGTCATGAAATGGGACACGGGTTTGATGACCAAGGCCGCAAGTCAGATGGCGACGGTGTGCAACGTGATTGGTGGACGGCTGAGGATGCGACAGCATATGAGGGCCGTGCAAAAGCCCTTGCGGATCAATACAGCCAGTTTGAGCCGCTTCCCGGTGAAAATTTGGATGGCAACCTGGGACTCGGTGAAAATATCGGGGACCTGACCGGTGTGACTATGGCTTATGACGCTTACAAGCGCTCGTTAAATGGCAAGGAAGCGCCGGTTATTGATGGATTTACAGGTGATCAACGCTTCTTCATGGCATGGGCGCAAGTCTGGGCCATTAAATGGAAAGACGAGGCTTTGTCCGCCCAAATCAAAAACGGACCTCACAGTCCGGGTGAATTCCGCGCGAATGGGATCGTCCGAAACTTTGGGCCTTGGTATGATGCGTTCGACATCAAACCCGGTGATCCCATGTATATCCCGCCGGAAGAGCGCGTGAAAATCTGGTAGAATAACAGGCGGCCTGTGCGGGCCGCCTTTTTCTTGGACATAAATATGATGGGCTTAGAAAGCATTTCTCAGGGGCCTCAGCTGCAGGCCGTCTGCTGCTGCAGATTTTATGGTATGGATATTTGAATATCTAACCGCCAATCGTAAGTTAATTCACTTACAAAAATTTCTTCATCAGGCCTATCATCTTGCGGGTCTTATCCGTGTAGGGCGGGAACAGGTTTTTACCTTGGCTAAATTTGCTCTGAATGAAGACACCCTTCATATGCGAGAAACTACGGAAGCCTGCTTCGCCGTGATAGGCGCCCATGCCTGAAGGGCCGACCCCGCCAAAGGGGATATCTTCCTGCACGACATGCCA
>ENA-ORXM01001275-ORXM01001275.1-marine-metagenome-genome-assembly--contig:-NODE-1275-length-36150-cov-9.181216_pt1 | contig 36150 bp, 30 predicted proteins | sample MGYA00237867_ERZ511480 | MGnify/ENA primary metagenome ERZ511480 (study PRJEB26309, sample SAMN06266103) | marine metagenome | isolation source: Algal blade | place: United Kingdom:Sidmouth, United... | reverse complement strand
ATTTCAATGGCTAATGCACGTTGATAGATTAGCTCTTGAAAACCATTCCCCAGATGTTTATGCACTTCCATGGCACAACCAATAATTTTATATGTCAGTTCTTTATGTTTCATATCCTTTTGTCTAAACCGTGATTCACCTTTTTCTCCTTTTGTCTGAACCTTGATTTACATGATGTCCTTGATTTCTTGAATTTGTTAAGTAGCATTCATAAAATCATGGCAATCCTCTAATCCTTTTTTAATCATGGTTTAGACATTTTTGTTAGCTCTCCAGCAAATGCTTTTTGAAGTAGTGATTTTTTGAGGTCCTCTAAATCATATAATTTGTTAGAATAATTTATTTCAATTTTTGTCGTTTGCTTTCTTAAATTTTTAAATGAGACAACAAGATTATTTTGAATTTTAATGTCTGATGGAAATGTAATTCCGAAATTCTGCAGTTGAGCCTTAGTAATTGCCTGTCTCGTTGCACCTTGAGCTCCAATTCCTAGCAATAAATCTTTTGTTGCTTTAGAGGTTAGGGCAAAATGAAGAAACTCATGATTCATAATACCATCTTTTAATCTTATTATGGAAACATGCTGATTTACTCGAGCAGGCAAATATTTATCATCAACAATACAACATCTTGCAACTGAAGCTCCTGTAATATTTAATAGTACATCGTTTTCTTGAATGGTTACATTATTTAACTTTCCAGCTTGGTCATTATCAATGAATGCAAGTTTTTTATCACGAAACCCGTCGTCATGAACATTCATGCTTCTTATTAACGAAATTCCTGATTCTTTATATGAAGATTGTCCTCCTCTTGGAGTAGAGCCGCTTCCAATTTTAGTAGTTATTTCTCCGAGAGCCTTCTCCTCCCAAGCTTCCCCTCGCTGAGAAAATATCTCATTCAATTTAGATTGAAACAACTCCTTCGCATTATCAATGTTTTTTTCGATGTTGGCTTTGGCTTGGTCTATTTTGGCGAAGGCTTCGTCCAGGATTTTGACGATGGCTTTTTGTATTTCAAAAGAGGGTTTCCACAAAGGGCAATTCAAAATATCGCCTTTCCGCAAATTTGATTGATTTTCCCCGTTGTTAAATGCAAGTAAATAGGGATGTCTGTTTAATTGATAGTAAAGAAAACGTATTTGAAATTCCGTTGAACGAATAGCACAAATTCTTTGATTTAAAGGATATCTATCATCTTCTTCTATAATGTAACATTTGGCAAGTGCTTTACCATTTGGCACGTCACTCATTACCATGACTATATCATCTTTAAACAAAGGAAACATTTGCTTTCCTGTATATTTTCTAACTCTCCCATCTCTTGAGATAAATTTCGAATTTACCACAACATATCTTCCTTCTATATCGATATCTTTTTCATGAGCTTTCCCATTATAAAAATGGCATGACTCTCCAAGTGTTGTCATTTCCCTATTCATGAAATAAGTTCTTTAAGATTTTTTAAAATTGAACTTGTTTCACTATCAAGCATTTCCATTTCTTCCAAAATCACCATTGGTTTACGAAGTGCTTCTTCCTCAGGCTTATTTGGGTTTTTAGGAGAAAGGTCAAATGTTTCATTATTAAGATCAGCCAGTTTAAAAGTCCACGAATTTTCTGTTTCTGGTTTTTTACTTTTCTTATGATCTTTAATAAAAACCTCCATGTCTGCATCATTCAAAGGGTTGGTCTTTCCTAAGTTTCTACCTGCATCCAATTGGTAATACCATATCTTTTTTGTGGGTTCACCTTTAGTAAAAATTAATACAACTGTTTTCACTCCAGCACCCGTGAAAGTACCGGCAGGCATATCTAAGATAGTATGCAGATTGCAGGATTCGAGTAGATGTTTTCTTAAGGCTGTGGATGCAATATCTGCATTGCTCAAGAAAGTATTCTTAATAACAATCGCTGCTCGTCCACCAGTCTTGAGTGACTTGATAAAATGCTGTAAGAATAGAGAAGCTGTTTCTCCTGTCTTGATATCAAAGTTTTGTTGTACCTCTTTTCTTTCTTTTCCACCAAAAGGAGGATTCGCTAAGATGACATGATATCGATTTTTCTCTTGGATGTCTCTGATGTTTTCTCCCAGGGTATTGGTATGGATGATATTTGGAGCTTCGATTCCATGCAAGATCATATTCATGATACCGATTACATAAGCAAGATTCTTTTTCTCTTTGCCGTAGAAGGTATTCTCTTGTATCTTCTTCAAGTTACCAGTAGTCTTCTTCATGCGTTCATAAATGTAGTCGTATGCCTCACATAAAAAGCCACAAGAACCAGCGGCTCCATCATAGACTTTCTCACCTAATTGTGGGTCTATAACAGATATCATCGCTCGGATCAATGGCCGTGGCGTATAATACTGTCCGCCGTTACGTCCGGCATTACCCATGTTTTTGATCTTGCTCTCGTAGAGATCACTGAGTTCATGTTTGTCTTTCGATGCTCGAAAAGGAAGACCATCTGCATATGTGATAATCTCTCTTAGATTATAGCCAGATTGAATTTTGTTTTTTAGCTCCGAAAATATTTCACCTATTTTGTATTCGATGGTTTTTGAATCTTCCGCTTCTTGTTTGAATTTTGACAAGTAAGGAAAGAGCTTCTGATCTACAAATGTAACCAAGTCTGGACCTGTCAATGCTCTATGATGATCTACTTCGATAAGCTCAGCATCACCATCTTTGGTTATCTTCATGGGCATTGCCCAATTTCCCCATCGAAACTCTTTTTTGAGAATAAATTTATATTCTTCTGCTTTCAGTTCTGTTTCATCAGACTTCTCTTGTTCCAATTCATCAAGATATCGTAAGAACAAGATCCATGAGGTCTGTCCGATGTAATCTAATTCACTATCGCAGCCTGGATCTTTCCAGAGTACATCATCTATATTTTTAAAAGTTTGTTCGAACAAGTTTATTTCTCTTTTAGTGTTGTCAATAAGTCACGAGGTTCTACCTTAAGAATCTTGGCGATTTCAAATAAGATCTCAATACTTGGTTGTCTTCTGTTCTTGGCATAAGAGTTTACCATATTGTAACTCTTTCCCAATGCTTCCGCTAACCATATTTGAGTAAAGCCTTTATCTTCTAATACCTCTTTAATCCTATTCATTTTGAATTATCTGGATTTATATTGGCAATATACTATATAATCTTGACTATCTCATAATATGAGTACTTCAAATGGGTGGTTGAGTGGGAGATCGCGGGTGGCAGAAAAAGCAATGTGTCTGCAAGACTCTCTGCTTTTATGAGGGCTGGCAATTTTCAACCGCTTTGCTTCCAATTTGAAATTATGCTGTTTTTTGCCGCCCGCTTGTAGCTAACTATCTGCAGACTTACATCTATACAGTAACTTAAGGGAGCTTATTATTAATAACTTGATTAGGTGAAGGAAAAATCTGAATATGAATTATAGTTTATCTCAGTAGGACAGGTATATAAGCTGAGCTATTCGCAAAACTAAAATCTATATACCTTTGCTTATACCATTAAAGCGATTATATTCGTGACTCGTACCAGTTCGGTCTCGGAAAGCCATATAATTGGTATTAATCAGAATTTTGACAAGTTGCACATGAAGGATATTGCTGATTTATTGGGAAGAATTTTTATTGGATTTATTTTCCTTTACGAGGTCTTCGATTCTATAATATACTTTAATAATACAAAGGAGACGATGGTAGCTTATGGTATTACCTTCAAGCCTGGTCTACTTTTAGTTGCCGTCATTATATTTTTACTCATAGGCAGTGTTATGGTCATATTAGGCTATTATTCTAATATAGGGGCATTATTGCTCTTACTATACTGGTTACCCTTTACGTTTATAGTGTATTCGTTCTGGAACGATCCAATAGATATTAAGAGACTCAATGCACTTTATTTTATGAGAAATATGGCGATCTGTGGTGGATTGCTCTTGCTGTTTGCTAACAGTGCAGGAAAGTATAGTGTAAAAAGATTGATTCATGTTATGAGATTGCCCAAATAATTAAAATGTCAAAATATACACATCTCTTTTTTGATCTTGATAATACTATTTTCGACTTTACAGTAAGTAGTAAGTTAGCATTTTCTGCCTTACTAGAGCATTACAATATAGAGCAGAAGCAAGATCATTATGAGACTTACATAAAAATAAATGCTGAAACTTGGTCTGAATTAGAAAAAGGACTGATAGATCAGAAAGAGCTTAAGCGTAAGCGTTTCCAGTTGTTTTTTGATTACTTAGAATTTGAAGTAGATGGCTATGTTGCTAACCAGAAGTATCTCGAATTCTTAGTTCAGTTTCCAACATATATAGAAAATGCTATTACTATTGTTCAAGATTTATCACAAAATTTTACCTTAGTAGCGGCTACAAATGGACTGACGCAAGTACAATATCCTAGACTAAGTAATGAGGGTCTGGAAAAATTTTTCGATACGATTATCGTATCAGAGGAAATAAAAGCAGCTAAGCCACATAAGAGATTTTTCCATGAATGCTTTGAGCAATCAGGTAATCCAGAAAAATCTCAAGTACTCATGATCGGTGACTCATTGCACACAGATATTCTGGGTGGAATAAATTATGAAATAGATACATGTTGGTTTAATCCTAATAAGAATGTCAATGTGCTGAATCTTGATCCTACCCATGAGATTAAAGCATTAGAAGAAATATATAAGATTCTCACTGAATAGCGAAATCTAAATTTACATGATTACAGCAGGTTACCTAGAGAGGGCTAGGCTAATTTAGAAGTTGACCACAATACTTACAATAAGAGGCATCAGACGCATGTCCTTCTTTAGAACAATACTTACAAGCTTGTGTACTGATCGGATCATGCTCTTTACTTGTATTTATAATATCGGATGTTACTATCCCGGTAGGTACTGCTATGACTGCATAACCAAGAATCATAACTAATGCGGCCACAAATTGACCTACTGCTGTATTAGGGTGGATATCTCCGTAACCTACTGTAGTCAGCGTAACAACAGCCCAGTATATACTTCTAGGGATACTATCAAATTGTTCATTCTGACCACCTTCTATTAAGTACATAATAGCTCCGAATATCGTCACGAGTATAGAAACCCCAAATAAGAAAACAAGAATCTTATCTCTACTTTTTCTTAGTGCTGTCCTTAGGATATGGCTTTGTTTGACAAAGCTACCAAGTTTAAAAATTCTGAATACTCTAAGTAGTCTAATAGCTCTTATTACTGCAAAATACTGTGTTCCTGTAATAAGCAAGCTCAGATAGGTAGGTACTATAGATACAAGATCTACGATACCATAGAAGCTAGTTGCATACTTTGTAGGTTTATAAACACAATAGAGTCTCAGTGCATACTCGATTGTAAATATTATGGTAAAAATCCATTCTAAGATAAAGAATATAAGATGATACTTCTGATCGTAATCATCTACAGTTTCCATTATTACCGTAAAAACACTTAGGATAATAAGCACTAGTAGAATTTCATCGAAAATCTTACCAGCCTTTGTATCAGCCTCAAAGATTACTTCGTGCAACCACTCTCTAAAATCACTAAAATTTTCTGGTTTGTCAGATATCATTGATTATTGGATGTAAAGATTTTGTGCAATTTATCTAATATTGCCTTGCCATCCGCAGAAAATCCCTCAAAATTATCGCTTATATGCGTATTTATCATAATCATGAAGTTGTCAGCCATAATTTCATCAGGATGGATAATGTATTGTGTATTATCAGATATCTGTTTAAAAAAATCTGTGTAATAAGGTTGATCTATAGGTTTTATATCCTCACTTCGTCCTTTGACATAAGGAACTCCAATATCATTTTTTTCTAAACCAAAAAGATCAAACTGTATGTAGTTAAAAAAGTCTGGAACGAACTGCTGATAACGGTTTTGTTTAGAGTAGATAATTGGAACAGCTTCCAGGGTTTTTCCGGTAGGATCAGATAGCCTTATCGCATAGTCGTAACTAAGACCATCAGGATTAAGCAAGACGCGCTCTTTTAGATTTCTATCCTTGATCTGAAAAGTCTTAATTTTTTGAAATCCGATCAGAGCATATGATTTAGTTTTTAGGTTTTCATCATACCTGGATATAATATGAAATAACTCATGTAACATAACATTTCTAAATCCCTCATCACTCATGCTAAACTGTGCTGCAGGAATGAGTATGCAGTTTTCTCTCGTATAAAAGGCTTCTGCCCCATAAGCTGCTCCTGTTATCTTTATGATATGAATACTATCTATATCCAGATTTATTTCTAGCTTGTCTAAGTAAGCAGCAATGGTATCGAAACTATTTTTGACTTTATCTATATCTGATTTACTAGGAGAAAGGACTTCTGCTTGTAGGAATTTCTTGTAGACCTCTAAGTAGTTTTTTGTTGTTGCAACATCAGGATTATTTTGCATTTGTATACTCATGTCAAGATCATTGATCCTAGAGAAAAAATGCTCTTTGTCGTCTGTGGAGATAAATTTCTGTGATCTCTCCAGTGAAGGGAAATCGATAACAATATGTTTAGTAGCAGCTTTCTGAGTTAGGTGCTCACTTGTGCGCGTGTAGCAAGCTACTAAGAGTGTCATAATGCAAATACACATTAAAGAGTACCTTATAAAGTTATAAATAACCATCAATGATTAATCTTTTGCGTTAGAATTAACACAAGATAAAAAAAGGAAACTATGCTACAAGTATTTACATCTAACACGTGAGAGTGTGCACAATGTAGATTATCTTTTCTATCGGTTTTTAAGATGACCTCTACTGAGCATAGTTCCTATAAGGATCTCAAGAAAACTAATTGTTTAATGCAATGCTTCCATCGCGCTACAAATGTAACATCCTTTTTCATATTACAAAAATATGTAATATATAATTTCATATATTTTTTTAATAAATAATTGATTTTCATATATGTATAGATTACGATTATTCGTAATATGTAAATATTTCCTCCTTTTGCAATACCTTTAATTTCTTCGTGAAGTTCTTAGATACAGTAGTTGCTATAGTATATGACATGGGTCAAATTGACATAATAATAACTATATCTATTAAGAAGAGAAGTGTATCAACACATTATGAATAATTATCTGTGACCAAGCTTCCGATTAGTGCACCTAGCCCGCCTGAGATACCTGCAACGAGCCCACTTATCAGATAGGCGATTAGTCCGGGTAGCTGTACTCCTAGTAGACCAACAATTAATTCACCCATATGAGTTTGGTAAGAAAGGTCGAGGTAACAAGAGTAGCCTCCCCACAATAAAAATAGTGCAATAAAAGCACCCAGGAAACTAATTTTCTTATCTAATCTGAATATTAGACTTACAATAAGAGCGATAAGAATGATAACCCACCACGGAAAAAATAGCTGAGCTATGGCAGAAAATACCCCTATGGTGAAAATATATAGATAAGTCTTTTTCATTTTCTACTTGATTCTATGATTATCTCGCTGCTGTGATAACTTATTTCCTTTGCACTATTATATAGTTCTAACTTATAATACTGACCATTAGCCCAATCTTCTACACTGTTTTTATAATGCTTGCTTGCTGGATTTCCAGACTGACCTCCTGGGTAGATTCCGTATGCCTCTACTTGGTTTCCAGTCATGACGATCATCCGCCATGATGGTCCTACTTTGTTTCTAGTGGCATTAAGTGCATCAGCGTTTCCTCCCGTGATGACTGTATTGCTACTAAATGATGGAATTCTAGAAATGTGAGGAATCTTAAAAGCTCTATATTTACCCCAAGCAAGGTCTTCTCTGCCTTCCAGTTCTTCAGCTGTTTCTATAAGAGCTTGCGTAACAATATCGGAGGCATTTTCTATTTTTTCCGTTCGCTGGTCATCGAATATCGGGTGTGATGCATTCTCCGCAATAATTTCTGTCGTTCTCCACGTCTCAGGAAACACAACAGACATTTCATCTCTCATTCCGATGATTTCGTCATAGGTCGCACGGATAACTTTTCTATTCCATACATGGAAATACGTAGCGGATTCTGAGCTTGCTGAATAGTTGTAATCCCAGGTTTGCAGTTTTTTCAGTATCTTTCTTTCCCTTATAGATAACTCAGATAATATTACCTTTTTTAGCAAAACGGGTAACATCTCCTTGCCCTTTAGACTAGATACGCTGAGTTGGATCTCCTTCATTTTTTCTACGTCCATTTTTGTATTGTTCGTCAAATAACGATGCAGTATTCTACCTCTATAGTCTTCAAAACCTCCATTATAAAAGTAAGGATAATCATCAGCAGCTGATCTTTGATTTGCGGAGGAGACATACTCAGAGGAAGGGTTGATTATTTGAGGATTTTGCTCTCTAGTAATAAAAGTGTCAAACCCACCTGCAGATCGGGATCCGTCTTTTACAAACAAGCCATCACCTTCCTGCTTAGCAGGGAATAGCCCATTTATCCTGATACCTATATTGCCGTGTCTATCAGCGGCTAGAAAGTTCTGCGCAGGAAACATAAACTCCTTACTTATTTCTAAGTACTGAGCGTAGGTTTTCGTACGCATAGCATTGATAAATACCATGTAATCAGAAACATCTATGTCTTTGTTTCCTAGCCAAGACATAGCCAGATCATGTTGTGCATCCTGAGATTGAAATATTACGGGACCCCATGCTGTGTATGGAACTTCTAGTTCTATATCTGGAGCATTTCTAACTTTGATGATTTCTTTCCGGATCTGAATTTTCTTTTTCTCATTGTCTAGATAATAGTATTCTTTATCATTGCTTTCATATCTGATGTTATACCAGTCTGTAATGTCCTGCCCTACATTGGTTTCTCCCCATGCTATGTTTTCATTGAAGCCTATTACTATCCCAGGTATACCGGGGATAGACACACCGTAGGCATTGAATTCTGGTGTATGAATCTGCAGTTCATACCAGATAGAGGGTAGTGTAAGCTGTAGATGCGGATCGTTGCATAAGATAGGATTGCCGGTAATAGACTTGCTGCCATTTACTGCCCAGTTGTTGCTCCCTAGACCTTTTTCAGGCTGCTTATATAGTTCATGTTCAAAAGTTTTTATAACATTGAGAGTGGAATCGAAAGTGTCATATATAGGATCAAATTCATACTTTTTCTCAGAACTAATAATAGGGATATCATTGGGGTTTTTAGATGGGTAGAGTTCATTAAACAGTTCATCTCCTAATGCACTTCTTAGATTAGTGAGTTGTATATCTTCAGTTCTGCCAGCTAATGTTCTTGCCATGGATTTTTGAATCAGCTGAGAATTCACTAAGCTCCATGCCTCTGGTCTTGTGTTAGTTAGTTTGTATTCTATAGGAAGGTCTTTATACTTTAGCTTTGAGATATAGTGGTTTATACCTGCTGCGTAGGCATTGATATACGCGATATCCTCAGAATTTCTCCATTTATCAGCATTCTTTGTAGCACTAGCTAAGTATCCTTTTTTTCTAACTTCTTTATCTAGTTCTACCGTTCTTTGTCCAAATAATTCGGATAGTTTACCTCCTGATGAACGGGCGGTAACATCCATCTGAAAAAGTCTATTACTCGCTGTAACATATCCCTGAGCAAATAGGGCATCTTTCATGTTTTCTGCAAAAATATGAGGTACTTCTCGCTCATCTAAAATTACCGATACAGCCTTAGAAACATGATCCGTATTCAGCGATAACTTCCTAGCTAAGGGGCGTGTGTTCTGCCATAAGCCATTATATGGATCCATAACTTTTCCCAGCGCAAGCATCTTAGAAAAAGATAAAGACCCATTAAGAGCCATCGCAAAGAATAGGGTACATAAGCTGAGACCTGCAAGGTAGAAATAACGCATTTTCTAAAGTTATAAAAAAACTTGGCTGACTAGTAGATTACAGTGATGTATTCTTACAACGAACAATGTATTAGACTGGGGCAATCAGAACAGAATATTATATCGACGTATTTTATTTTGGCATTAGTATGTTAAATAAATACTCGGGATATGATCCGAACGGAAATTTTCAAAATATTTTTCACGAAAAACAATTGACATACAGCAAAAGCATTACAACGAGTAGATTCAGGAAACTATCGTACGAAAAACAACTCATGTTCTGAGCTCAGCTGTTCGTTAAAGCTATAATTTTCATAATCGAATCCCTTAAGATCTTCTGCTTTTTTTAGCTTATTTTTTATAATATAATGGGACATCATTCCTCTGGCAACCTTTGCTGTAAAAGAAACAAATTTCAGTTCATCTTTTTTGTATTCTCGGAAATGTATGTCTATAACATTTCCTTTCAGCCCGTCTTTTTTTACAGCCGAGAAATATTCGTTAGATGCTAGATTTATAATCAGATCGCTATTCGTCGCTTTTAGATCTTTGTTAATGGCTTTAGTAATAAGTTGATCCCAAAATTCGTAAAGGTTTTTGCCCTTCTTATTCTTAAGTTTACTACCCATCTCTAGTCGGTAAGGTTGTATAAGATCCATAGGTTTTATGTAGCCGTATAGGCCTGATAGTATTCTTAGGTGATCCTGAGCATACACTAGATCTTTCTTATTTAGGCTCTCAGCATCTAGGCCTCTATATACATCTCCATTGAAAGTGTAGATGGCTGCTTTGCTGTTTTTCCTATTGTGTATTTTTTTGAAATTTTGATATCGTTCTATATTGGTTTCCGCTAGTGCATCACTTATGGACATAAGCTTTCTGAGATCTGGCTTATTATATTTTTTCAGCTCAGTTATAAGTTCTTGAGCATTAGATCTGAAGGTAGACTGAGTTGTATCTAATAAATATTCTTTTTCGGACAGATCCAGTGTTTTTGCAGGGGATAATAGAATGATCATCTGTATAGTTTTTAGCTTATAAATGTAAGTAACAGAATATGATAAGGTATAGTTTGATCATAGAGCAAAAAAAAAGAGCCTAAAAATTAGGCTCTTTATATATTCTATTAGAAGTAAGCTTCTCTTATTTTCCTGACTTGATCAGTGAAGGAGCAGCAGCTGGTACACTTTCTTCTTCCTCTTGCTTCAGCACTTTTCCGTGGACTTTAATTACAATAGGCTCTCCACCTTCATTAGTTGTAAGCGTAACTTTCTTAGAGAATGGTCCCAGTCTGTTAGTCGCATATCTAATTTCTAATACTGAAGTTTCTCCAGGTAAGATAGGCTCCTTGCTCCATGTAGGAACAGTACAGCCACAACTTCCTCTAGCGTTCTTAATAACTAATGGTTCGTCACCTGTGTTAGTAAAACTCAATGTTCTTAATGGCTCAGAGTTTTGCTCTATAGTTCCATAGTCTACCTCTAGAGCATCCATAGTCATAATAGGTCCTCCCTCTTTTTCCACAGTCTCTATTTTCTCTACATCTTTAAACTGTGCATCCATAGATACTGCAAAAGACATACTTAGAATTAAGACAAGTAATATTTGTTTCATAATGTTCATTTTTTTTTATTCTTCAAATTTTAGGATCGTGGTTCCATATTTAAGACGCAACACATTATCCATGTCACTGATATAATTACAATCCAAAGTTACTATTTATTTTTCTTTTTTGCTCTATGAGAAAGTTTAATAAGTTGTTAATGTTCATTAGGAGTAGCGATTGTTATTAAGTAGCGGGGCTTTTTTGTATTTTTGCCAAGAGAAGCTAGGATATATTTCCGATTGTATAATCCAACCACCTGTACCTGAGTATGTTAGAACATTCTATTCTAAAAAAACACCAGAAAAAAGGAAATTCGAAAGAAGCGAAATTTGTCAATGAAGTCCTTCAAGACCTATGGATATGTCTTGTAAGTAGAGAAACTAGTATACTAGGTAGGAAAGAAGTTCTTACAGGCAAAGCTAAATTTGGTATTCTTGGAGACGGAAAAGAAGTGCCTCAGGTGGCTATGGCGCGGTACTTTAAAAAGGGTGATTTTAGATCGGGATATTACAGAGATCAGACTTTTATGTTTGCTATAGGTGCGTGCTCAGTAGAGGAATTCTTCGCACAGTTATACGCAGATCCAGAAAATGATCCTTTCTCTGGAGGGCGGCAGATGAATGCCCACTTCGCTACAAAAATGATAGACGAGAAGGATAATTTTATAAAGGTAACGGACAAGTACAATGTTACTTCTGATATATCCTCCACTGGAGGTCAGATGGCTAGGGCTCTAGGAGTAGCCTTAGCATCTAAGAAATATAGGGAATTGCCCGCTCTTAAGATGATGAAGGATTTTTCTGATAATGGAAACGAAGTATCATTTTGTACCATAGGAGACGCCAGTACATCAGAAGGGGTATTCTGGGAATCTATGAATGCTGCGGCCGTTTTGCAAGTGCCTCTTGCTGTTTCCGTATGGGATGATGGTTACGGAATTTCCGTTCCAGTAGAATTACAAACTGTAAAAGGATCTATCTCTAGAGGACTAGAAGGGTTCCTCCAGGATGAGAATGGAAAGGGGATCATGATATACACAGCTTGTGGCTGGGACTATGCAGAACTGTGTAGTATCTATGAACGAGCGATCAGTAAGTCTAGAACTACACATCAGCCTTGTCTTATACATGTCAAAGAATTAACACAGCCGCAAGGACATTCTACTTCCGGTTCTCACGAGAGATACAAAAATACAGAAAGGCTGAAGTGGGAAAAAGAGCATGATTGTATAGAAAAGATGATAGAGTGGATTATCAGCATAGACCTACTGTCAGAAGAATCTATCGATACGCTGAGAAAAGAGGCTAAGGAATTTGTAAAAGAAGCTAAAAATAAAGCATGGACAGCTTCCAATAGAATGAGTAAAGCCTTATTGTTAGATGTAGCAAGTGCAATAAAAGAGAGTGGGTATCAAAGCGGAGTTAATAAAAAAGTTGATAGCATCATTAATGTTATCAATCAGACGGCAAGTCCGCAATATTCAGATATTGCTAAAAATCTAAGAAGGATATTGCTCGTGCAAGGAACGGAACTGACAGCCCTAAAGTCTTCGATGAGATCCGTGATTAATGCAACAGAACAGCAAGCAGAAAAATGGTACGATACGAATCTCTACTCAGGGACAGACAGGTCTGCACTAAGTCAGAAGATTGTTCCAGCTGTGTATGACGAGAAACCAGTATATATGACTGGTTACCAGTTGCTCAACAAGTTCTTTGACATGAAGCTAAGTACGATACCAGAGCTTATAGCTTTTGGAGAAGATGTGGGATACATAGGTGATGTCAATCAGGGATTTGCAGGCATGCAAGAAAAGTATGGAAAAGAAAGAATTTTTGACACGGGAATAAGAGAATGGACGATTATAGGTCAAGCCATCGGAATGGCGATGAGAGGACTAAGGCCTATATCTGAGATCCAATATTTAGATTACATAAACTATGCTTTTTCACCACTAGTAGATGATTTAGCTACACTACGTTTCAGATCCGCTGGCTTGCAGGCTGCGCCCGTAATCGTGAGAACCAGGGGGCATAGACTAGAAGGGATCTGGCATTCAGGTTCGCCTTTAGGTATGTTGGTTAACTCTATGAAGGGTATATATATATGTACGCCTAGGAATATGACACAGGCTGCTGGTATGTATAACACCTTATTGTCCTCTATGGATCCGGCGATTGTCATAGAATGCCTTAATGGATATAGACTGAGAGAAGCGGTACCCTCTAACTTAAGTGAATATAGTGTGCCATTAGGAATTCCTGAAGTATTAAGTGAAGGAAAAGATATAACATTAGTTACTTATGGATCATGCGTGAGAATAGCAGAAGAAGGTATTTCCTTGTTAGAAGATTACGATATAAGTGTAGAGCTTATAGATGTCCAGACAATGATTCCTTTTGATATAGAAGGTATGATTGCTGCCTCACTAAGCAAGACCAACCGTATTTTATTTTTAGATGAAGATGTACCTGGAGCGGCTACTGCTTTTATGATGCAAAATGTTCTAGAAAGGGATGGTGGTTATTACCACTTAGATGCTAAACCTATGACGCTTACGGCTAAAGATTTCAGAACTCCCTTTGGATCTGTAGGAGATTATTACTGTAAGCCTAATCCAGAAGATGTAGCAGAAAAATTATTAGAACTTTACAATCTATAAATAATTTATAGAGTTCTATTATTTATAATTATTGCAACTTATAATCTCTTGGACAAGAAACTAGTCATCATACCTACTTATAACGAAAAGGAAAATGTCAAAAACATTATCCAAGCAGTTATGGCTCTAGAAGGTAAATATCATATCCTCATTGTAGACGATAACTCACCGGATGGCACTGGAAACATCGTAGATGATCTTATTAGTGATGCTGGCGGACGTTTACATATATTACATAGGAAAGCTAAAAACGGTTTAGGACCTGCTTACATTGCTGGATTCAAATATGGATTAGAGCATAACTACGATTACTTATTCGAGATGGATGCAGACTTTAGTCATAACCCTAATGACCTATTACGTTTATATGCCGCATGTAAAGATGATGGAGCAGACGTGTCTGTGGGGTCTAGATATACAAAAGGAGGTGCGATAGGTGATAGCTGGGGGTGGTATCGTCATATGCTTTCTTATGGTGCTTCGATCTATGTGAGGCTGGTAACCTTCATGCCTGTCAAAGATCCTACAGCTGGATTTATATGCTACAAGAGAAAAGTCTTAGAGAAAATAGACCTAGACAGTATTTCATTTACAGGATATGCCTTTCAGATAGAAATGAAATATGCGGCATATAAACACGGATTCAAAATTCAGGAAGTTCCCATTACATTCATTGATAGAGAACTAGGGGTGTCTAAGATGGATACAAGCATTGTAAAAGAAGCAATTTTAGGAGTGCTCCGCATGAGGATGAAATAGATGTTATAGGTTTAAATTTCTTATTATAAAATAAATGCACATTTTTTTATCTTTAGATATGTATACTATTATCCAATACTGTTTTGTTTAAAATAAGAGATCTAACTAACAAAGTCTTATATTCAATTTTATACTGGACATAATTTCTGGACATAATGGAACAGCAAAAACTAGTGAATTCTAGGCAAAGTAAGCCTGAAGATATTTTTTCAGAGGCGAAAAAATCTATAGATCTAGACCTAGAAAAAGCTATGGAGTTAACGCAGCAAGCGGCAGAACTAGCGGGGCAAGAAAAAAAATATAGACTAGAAGTTGAAATATTAACTTTTCAGGCAAGGATGACTCGATTGTACGGAGAACCTTATCAGTGCTTGGCTATCCTTTCCAAAGCTTTTAGAGTAGCGAGTAATGAGGTCATAGATAACCACATTATATTAGCATATATCTACAGAGAATATGGGGTTATCTATTCTGATAGTTTTCAAGATTTTTTCACTGGGAGCAAGTATTTTTTTAAATGCCTTCAGCTGAATGCGCCAGAAATACAAGGCGTTATTTATAATAATCTTGGTAGTAATTTCATAGGAATAGAAAAGTATGATGAGGCAATCAGGTACCTAAAGAAAGGTGAGAAAATATCCCGTAAGAATGGGGACTATTTTGTACTAGCGTATATTTTAGAAAATTTTGGAGAACTATATAAGAAAAAGAAACAATATGATCTTGCTATAGACTTTTTTGATAAGGGCCTCGCTACAATTGCGGCTGCTATAGAAAAGCTAGGCAGTAAGAAAGATCTTTTGTATGTCAAAACAAAGATTTATAAAGAACTAGTGGAATGTCATCTATTCAAGAATGATATACCTAAGGCAAAAGATGTAATATTAAAGGGTAAAAGTATTGCTATAGATAGTAATTTTAAAAGTTCCTACTCGGAATTATTATTTTTAGAAGGAAAAATATCACTAATAGAAAACGAAAAAGAAATTTTTTTTAATTTATTCGGAGAAGCAAAACTGTTAGCAATAGAAAATTCTTTCTATCCCGATATCATACAGTGGTACATAGAACTGCAAAATATAAGCGAACAAAAGAAAGACTATAAAAAGGCACTAGAGTATTCTAAAGAAATTCTTAAGATAAAAAGTGAAAATACGGCTAAGAGTAATCAGCTGAAAATATCTGATCTGCTCGTAGATAAGGAGCAAGAGATATTAGAACTAGAGAAGAAGAAGGCGGAAATCTACAGACAGAAGGAAGAGTTAGAACAGTTTGCTTATATAGTTACCCACGATCTTAAGACGCCTTTGTCCAATATATTTAAATATAGTGAGTTATTCTACTATCGGACAAAAGGCACGGTGGAGCCAAAGAATATGAAATATCTGGATTATGTGCTAGAAAATTCAAAGCACCTCTCCTTGATGCTCACGGATCTGATGCAGTTTACAAGTCTTGGAAGAGAAGATAATTTGGTCACATTCTGTAGTTCCGAAAGGATACTTAAGCAGGTCTTATCTAAAAATAAAGACCTCATAGAAGAGAATAACGCACAGATCTTGTACTCTAATCTACCTAAGCTAACTATACGTAAGTTTCATTTAGAATTGCTGTTTGACAACCTCATAAGAAATGCGATAAAATTTAGAAGAAAATCGGTAGCACCAATCGTAAAGATAAATTGTATAGAAAATGAGCATCAATATGAGTTTTCTATTATAGATAATGGAATAGGGATACCAGAAAACTACTACGAGAGGATCTTCCATATATACAAACAGTTAGATAAGGTTAATTACCAGGGTACAGGCATGGGCTTAGCTATTTGTAAGAAAATTACAAATGTGTATCAGGGAAGTATCAGAGTTGTCAATAATAAGGACGCTGGTTGTACCTTCTATTTTACAATTCAGAAAAAATAGCTGCTTTTTTTCATACAGCGATCCTTCCAAAAAAGATTTCATTTATTGTAAATCAATTTGTTATACATTACAAATTATTTATATTTGAAAAATATTTGTTTTTAAATCATAAAAACAGTGAAACAAGATTCTAAGGTTTTACCCCTAAATAAGTATTAAATCAAGCATTTATAATCAAAAAAATGATAATACGTAAGCATATTGTTTACATGAATTAATAGATTATGATTTTTTATATATGTTTTGTGTAATAAAGTGGTAAAAAGTGGGATTATATGTTTTTTCCTCTTACATTTGATTATCGATTCAACCGAGATGAAAGATAATTACCAGTTCGCTGGAGAATATGAATGTAAGCTTGACGCTAAAGGCAGAGTTAAAATTCCTGCAGCGTTAGTCGCTCAAATTAGTGCGGTCAAGCCATTTGAATTCACCATGAACAGGGGGTTTGAAAAGCATCTCATGTTGTATCCGAAAGTTGTTTGGGATAAAAAGACGAAAGAAATAAACCAGCTCAACATCTACAATACGAAGCATCGACAAGCGATTAGGTATTTTTATAGAGGCGCGACGAAAATCACTGCTGACTCTACAGAAAGAATATTACTACCTAAGAACTTGATAGAATATGCGGGTATCACAAAAGATATTGTGCTTTTTGCTTATCACGAACAAATTGAAATATGGTCCAAGGAAGTCTATGAAAAAGTCATAGGAGAAGAGCCAGAAGATTTTTCAACTCTTGCAGACGAGATTTTTGGAAACGTTAGTATTCCTGATTCAATCTCTGATAATGAGTGAGTATCATATCCCTGTATTACTTAAGGAGTGTATAGAAGGATTAGATATTAAGAAAAATGGCGTGTACTTCGACTTGACTTTTGGAGGGGGCGGTCACTCTGCAGAGATATTGTCTCAGTTGGGTCCGCAAGGAAAACTTTTTGGATTTGATCAGGATGAAGATGCTGTTCAGAATATTTTGAAAGATGAAAGATTTGAGTTCATAAGATCAAATTTTAAATATCATTCTAGATTTTATAAGTACTACGGTATTTCTAGACTTGATGGTGTTTTGGCGGATCTTGGAATTTCTTCTTATCAGATAGATGAGGCAAGTCGTGGGTTTAGTATTCGTTATGATGCCGACCTAGATATGAGGATGAATCAGAAAGGAAGCTTTACGGCTGCTGATCTGCTGAATACTTATAGCGAACAAGACTTGATTAAGATTCTATATGAATATGGAGAGGTAAAAAACTCGAGGAAGTTATCTAAAGGTATAGTGGAAGTGAGAAAAAGGCAAAAATTTAAGTCTATCAAATCCTTTTTAAATTTTTTGAGCTCTTTTGAGCAGGGAAGATCAGAGCAATATAGGGCTAAGGTTTTTCAAGCGCTTAGAATAGAGGTGAATGATGAGATGGGTGCATTGAAAGCAATGCTTCGTGACTTAGAGAAAATACTATCTGTGGGGTCTAGAGTTGTAGTGATTTCATACCACTCCTTAGAAGATAGATTAGTGAAGCGATTGTTCAAGACTGGAAACATAGAAGGAAAAATATATAAGGATACGTTCGGAAATAATCTGAATCCTTACAGGCAGATAACGAAAAGGGTAGTTGTCCCTGACGAAAATGAGTTAAAGTTAAATAGAAGATCCAGAAGTGCGAAATTGAGAATTGCGGAATATGTGGGCTTGGAAAATAAAGTAAAATGAGAACTAAGTATTTAAAAAATATACCATTTATAGGCTTTCTCGCATTGCTAGGTATTGTTTACATATGGAATTCTCATTCGGCAGAGAAAAAGCTAAGGCATATAGAGATATTGAAAAAAGAAGTAAAGGAGTCTAAGTGGAAATATATGCAAGTAAAAAAAGATATTATGTTTGAAGGGACTGAGTCGAGGCTTGCAAAAAAAGTTAGGGATCAAGAGATTAAAAAAAATGAAGATTCTCCCATTGTTTTGAAGGGAGTTGAAGGATAAAATTATTAAGAAATCCTAATGGACAGGAAGCGTGAATTACTGATAAGAGCTTATCTCGTGTTATTCTTATTTATAGTCTACGCGCTGGTGATTATTTGGAAAATATTCAACATATCTGTCATAGAAGGAGATAAGTGGAGAGAGAAAGGAGGGGATAATGTGAAGTGGATGAAGGTGGAAGCGGATAGAGGAAACATTTTTGATAAAAATGGTAATCTATTAGCAACATCGCTACCGTTCTTTGAAATACGAATGGATTTATTAGTTCCGAGGCAAGATCTTTTTGATCGGGAAATAGATTCTCTGGCTATCAGTTTAGCTAATTTTTTTCCAGAAGGAAAGTCTTCTTATGAGTGGAGGTCAGAAATGATAACTGCTAGAAAGGACGGAAAAGCTGGTAAAAAATCAGGAAGTAGATATCATTTTATCAAAAGGAATTTAACCTTCGATCAAGTAGATATAATTAGAGACTTTCCTTTATTTAGACATGGTAGGAATAGCGGAGGTATCATTGTAGAGAGAACAACTAAAAGGGATAAGCCTTTTAATGATCTTGCCGCAAGAACAATAGGAATGTATAGGTCAAACGCTTCAAATATAGGATTAGAAGGCAGTTTTGATAAGTACTTAAGAGGAGCTTCTCAGCAAAAGTTGATGAAACGTGTCCCGCCGGGATACTGGATTCCAGTATACGAGCCAGAGGAGCTAGAAGAGACAAAAGGGGATGATATAGTTACTACATTAGATATAAGATTCCAAGATATAGTTCAGGAAGAACTACATATTGCACTGAAGACCTTTTCGGCTAAGAAGGGTACAGCGATTCTTATGGAGGTGGAAACTGGAGCAATCGCTGCGATCTCTAATTTAGAGCAATCGGGCGGTGATTACAGAGAGTTGTATAATCATGCAATCGGGACGCTGTCAGAGCCAGGATCTACAATGAAATTGGCCAGCACACTTGCATTGATCGAAGATAATTTTGCTGATCTGCAGACAAGAGTGAATTTACACGGTGGGAAAAAGAAGTTTTACGATAGGTGGATGTATGATTCAGAGCCACATGGAATATATGAGTCAACGCTTAAGCAGGCTTTTATTAAGTCTTCTAATGTAGGAATAGCGAGTTTAGCTCACAAGGCTTATGGTAAAAAAAATAAGCGTCAAATGTTTACGAACAAACTTGTAAAGTTTGGATTATCAGAGAAAACCGGTATAGAAATAATAGGCGAAGGAAAGCCATACCTTAAAGACCCTGTTCAGGATCATAAAGTATGGTACGGTACTACGGTTCCCTGGATGGCACATGGGTATGAAATGACATTGACTCCACTGCAGGTGTTAAATTTTTATAACACTATAGCGAATGACGGGACAAGGATGAAGCCTTACATTGTAAGTGAAGTTATGTCGGAAGGAAAGGTTGTAAAAACTATAAAACCCAAGATAGTAGATGGAGCTATAGCGAGTAAGAAAAGTATAGATAAAGTTAAGTTTCTTCTAGAAGAAACAGTTACAGCAGGAACAGCAAGAAAAGCAAATTCTTCTAAGGTGAGAATAGCTGCAAAAACAGGTACTACGAGAGTAGAGTACTATAAGAAAACAAAAACAAAAAAATATAACGGATCACTAGCAGGGTATTTTCCCGCTGACAATCCTAAATACTCGCTGATCATTGTAGTGTATGAACCTAAGGAAACATTTTACGGAGGAGCAGTTGCAGGAAAAGCGTTTAGGAAGATAGCAGAAAGAATAGTTGGTCTACAGTTAGAGTTGCAAGATTTCGCTCATCTTGATAGAAATGATAAGCCGATGCCTTATAAGCATGCAAGCTTAGGTTATGGTCCAGATTTTCAGAACGTAATGGATTATCTGAAATTGGGTTATACTAAAGAAACAAAAAGTAACTGGGTGAGTGTATCGCCTGATGGTAAGAGTCTAGTAGTGAAAAAGAATAAGATTAGTAATAGTAAGGTCCCGGATGTAAGAGGAATGGGCTTGAGAGATGCCATATATGTTCTAGAAAATATAGGTCTGACAGTAGATATAAATGGAGTAGGAAAAGTGCATGCACAATCCATATTGCCGGGAACAAAAATAAAAGGACAAGAAATAGAGATATTTCTTAATTAGAATAAATAACGCTTTTACAAAAGTGAGTAAAGCAAATAATTGAAAGAATTAGCATACATATTGACAGGTCTAAATACGCTGAAAATAGTAGGGGTTACAGGCAGGAAGATAGAAGGCATAACGGATGATTCGCGAAGTGTAAAAGAGAACGGACTATTTGTAGCCGTAAAAGGTATAACAAGTGATGGGCATAACTTTATAGCAAAAGCTATAGAAAATGGAGCAGCTGTAATAGTTCTAGAAGAAGAGCAGGTTCATCATCCTGAAGTGACATATGTATATGTAAAAGATACTAGGCTTGCAAAGGCAAGAATAGCGAAATCATTTTTTGAAGATCCTTCGAGTGCATTTAAACTCATAGGGATAACTGGTACTAACGGTAAGACTACGGTGAGTACGCTTTTGTTCGATCTTCTAAAATCGATGGGTTATAAAGTGGGATTGATTTCCACAATTGAATGTAGAATAAATGAAGAGAGAATCCCTTCATCACATACAACACCTGATATAATTATCCTAAACGAAATTATGTATAGGATGAAGCAGGAAGCCTGTGATTATGTGATGATGGAAGTAAGTTCTCATGCGATAGACCAGGGAAGAATAGAGGGATTAGATTTTGATTGTGGTGTATTTACGAATATAACACATGATCATCTGGACTATCACGGAACATTTGATAATTATATACGGACAAAGAAAAAGTTCTTTGACGATCTTGACAAGAAAGCACACGCAGTAATAAATGTAGATGATGCAAATGGTGAGAGAATGGTGCAAAATACCGAAGCTCAAATTCACTCTTGCAGTATTAATAGGCTAGCAGATTACAAGGCAAAGATTATATCAAATGATTTTTCCGGCTTAGAAATGCTGCTCGATAATGTACATGTTCATCTAGGTTTAGTAGGTAAATTTAATGCTTACAATCTACTTATGATATATGCGGTTGCAGCTTGTTTTATTGAAGAAAAAGAAGATATTCTCATAGGATTGTCAGCATTAAAATCAGCAGAAGGAAGATTTGAGGTGCTCAGAGAATCGGGTGGCAAAAATGTGATAGGCATTATAGATTATGCTCACACGCCAGATGCTCTAGAAAATGTATTGAGTACAGTTAAGATGATAATAAAATCTACAGTGCAGTTGACAACAGTAGTAGGATGCGGAGGAGATAGAGATAAGACTAAAAGGCCATTGATGGCTGCCATCGCTCAGAAGTATAGCGATGTTACAATATTGACATCAGACAACCCTAGAACGGAAGATCCAAAAATAATTTTGGATGAGATGGAAAAGGGCATTGACATACAAGGAAATAAAGTGTCCAGAATAGAAGATAGAAAAGACGCAATAGCTTCAGCTTACGAGCAAGCAGAAATGAATGAAGTAATTGTGATAGCAGGGAAAGGACACGAAAAGTATCAAGATATAAATGGTGTAAAGACGCCATTTGATGATAAACAAATTTTGAAATTATTTTTTATTAAAAATATATAAGAGTAGGTTCTATTATCATTCTCAGGTTGGTTTTAACAGTTGCGGTAGGTGGATGCCTCGAATAAAGATTTGACTAAATCTACTGCGCTGTTCTTTTTTTAAGAGAATAGAATGATAAGTAAAGAAGTAGGATTGGTTCCCTGCGATTGTGAAGAGAGATTAGAAAATTAATTGGTTAAAAATGTTATACCATTTATTTGAATTTTTAGAAACGAGTTACAATCTGCCAGGAGCGGGATTGTTTCAATATATAACGTTCAGATCTGCGTCTGCATTAATATTGTCATTGGTTATTTCAATATTGATAGGAGATAGGATCATAAGTTCTTTGAAAAGGCTGCAGATAGGAGAGACGGTTAGAGAGTTAGGTTTAGATGGACAGAAGCAAAAAGATGGTACGCCTACTATGGGTGGAATTATTATAATTCTCGCGGTACTGATACCTTGCTTATTGTTCGCAAAACTTAATAATATATACATCATACTGATGATAATCACCACATTGTGGATGGGTGCAATTGGCGGATTGGATGATTATATTAAAGTGTTTAAAAAAAACAAAGACGGTCTTTCTGGAAAGTTTAAAATATATGGACAGGTTGTATTAGGATTGGTTATAGGATTTACAATGTTAATGCACGAGGATGTGGTTATCAGAGTGCCGAGTGAGATAGCAATAGCTAATAATCTAGAAATACAAAAAGAGTTTACAGTACAGCCTTATCAGCTGGACAATAATGACCAGCAGGTCAAAATGGCTTATGTAAAAGCTGCATGGACTAATGTTCCTTTTCGGAAAAATAACAGTTTAGATTATAAATCTATATTGTTCTTTCTAGGGGATAATGCAAGCAAGTTTATTTGGTTGATTTTTGTTCCGATTGTAATAGTTATAGTCACATCAGTTTCTAACGGTGCTAATCTTACAGATGGTATCGATGGTTTACTAGCAGGTGTCGCTGCAATTATTGCAGCAACGTTAGGTGTATTTGCCTACGTTTCTGGTAACTCAATAATAGCAAATTATTTAAATATATTTTATATTCCTTATTCTGAAGAACTAGTTGTTTTTTCAGCCTGTCTAATAGGAGCATGTGTAGGATTTTTATGGTTCAATAGTTTTCCTGCTAAGGTTTTTATGGGAGATACAGGGAGTTTGACTTTGGGAGCAATTATAGCTGCCTTAGCACTGTTGCTCAGAAAGGAATTGTTGATTCCGTTATTGTGTGGGATATTTTTAATAGAGAATCTTTCAGTGGTTTTACAGGTAAGCTACTTTAAGTATACAAGAAAAAAATACGGAGAGGGCAGGAGGATATTTTTAATGTCACCCTTGCATCATCATTATCAGAAAAAAGGAATACATGAGGCTAAGATTGTGACGAGATTCTGGATTATAGGCATATTGCTTGCCATACTTTCCATTATAACACTGAAACTCAGATGATACAGCATGATAAAATTACTGTACTTGGAGGAGGAGAAAGTGGTGTAGGAGCAGCCTTACTAGCTAAGAAATATAAGAAAGATGTTTTTGTTTCTGATTACGGCAAAATAGCAGAAAAATACAAGAGCATTCTTCTAAAATATAACATCCCTTTTGAAGAAGAGGGACATGATTTTGAAAGATTAAAAGATGCAGAGATTATTGTAAAATCTCCTGGTATTTCTAATAAGACTCAGGTTGTCAAATTTCTAAATAAATTAGACAAAGTACTGGTGTCGGAAATAGAATATGGAAGTTGGTTTTACGATGGAAAAGTGATCGCGATAACAGGTAGTAATGGTAAGACCACTACAACTAAGCTTATACATCATATACTCTCATCAGCTGGATTGCAAGTAGAGATAGGTGGTAACATAGGAGATAGCTTTTGCAAAATTTTATCCAAAGATAATATTGCAGATACTATGATTCTAGAGATCAGTAGTTTTCAGCTAGATGATGTAAATAGATTTAAAGCAGACATTGGAGTCTTACTTAATATTACGGCAGATCATCTAGACAGATATGAATACAATATCCAAAACTATGCCAACGCTAAATGTAAAATTTGGTCTAACATGGAAGCGACGGATCTTATGATTGTAAATGCAGATGATGAGTTGTCCGATCAGCGATTAGATTCTTGTAATGCAGAGCTTGTGAAAATTCCTGAAAATGTTGAAGATCATAAGATCAACGCTCAATTGAAAGGAAAACATAATGCTTTCAATATACGATGTGCAGCTGAAGTCGCTAGAAGATGTGGTCTAAGTGAGGAAGAAATTAACTCTGCAGTAATAAGTTTTAAACCTGTCAAACATAGACTAGAGACCATTGCTTTTGTCAATGGAGTAGAGTTTATAAATGACAGTAAAGCGACCAATACAGATGCTGTAAAATATGCAATAGAAGGCATAGATAAAAAGCTGGTCTGGATTGCTGGCGGAACAGATAAGGGAAATGATTATAGTGAATTATTTCCATTAATAGAAAACAAAGTCAAGACATTGATTTGTCTAGGCTTAGATAATAATAAACTGAAAAAAAGTTTTCAGGGAAAAATTGAAAATATTATTGAATCTAAAGAAATGACCCAAGCGGTAGAGTTGGCTTTTAAGGCCGCCTCTCGAGGTGATGCCGTATTGTTATCACCAGCATGTGCAAGTTTTGATCTATTCAATAACTACGAACACAGAGGATTGCTTTTTGAACAAGCAGTTTTTGGCTTAGTAAAAACTTATTACTTAATGTAAAGAAAAAATATTGTCAACCTTAGTAAGAGCATATCAAGATCTGAAAGGCGATAAAGCTATATGGCTTATTATCGCGGTGCTTGGTATTTTTTCTACTCTGGCAGTATATTCTGCAACTGGAAGTATGGCCTATAGGCAGCGAGGAGGTAATACTGAGTATTATCTTTTACAACAATCTGTTTTTATATTAGCTGGTTTTTTTCTTGTGTTCTTATGTTATCGATTGCATTATATGCATTACTCAAGACTAGCTCCATTTCTACTAGTTCTAACGATTCCTTTGCTGATGTATACCATATTTTTTGGTACAAATATTAACGGAGCATCGAGATGGATAACTATACCATGGATAGATAAGACTTTTCAGGTTTCTGATTTTGCACGACTGGCATTGATAATATATTTAGCAAAGTCCATAGGGCAGCGACAAGAATTTATTAAGGATTTTAATTCAGCTTTTGTGCCAATTATCATCCCGGTGGTAATAGTGTGTGGCTTGATAGCGCCTTCAGATTTTTCTACAGCAGGATTACTTTTTCTGACCTCTCTTATGATGATGTTTATAGGTAGGATTTCGCTGAAGTTTGTAGGCTTATTAGGACTGATGGGGATTATGTTGTTCTCTATTCTTGTGGTGCTGGGAACATTCTTCCCAGATTTTGTAAGACTAGAAACATGGATAAGTAGGTTTAATGAATTTATGTATAATACAGATGGAGGATACCAGATACAGCAGTCCAAGATTGCTATAGCTAATGGAGAATTTTTCGGAGTAGGTCCAGGTAATAGTGTACAGAGAAATTACCTTCCATATCCTTACGCAGATTTTATCTACGCTATAATATGTGAGGAGTATGGATTGTTAGGTGGTATCTCGATTCTCGGATTGTACTTGTGGTTACTCGTAAGATGTATGAGTATCATAACGCAATGTCCTAAGACTTTCGGGTCTATATTAGCGATGGGATTGTGTCTAAATATAGTGATACAAGCATTTGCGAATATTGCCGTATCAGTACAGTTAGTTCCTGTAACAGGATTGACATTGCCGGTAATCAGTATGGGAGGAACATCGATTTTGTTTACCTGTATAGCATTCGGGATTATATTATCTGTCAGTAGATATGTAGAGGAAGCTAAGTTGCAGCAGATAGAGCTAGAAAAAATAGAGGCGCTCGATGAGAGTAATCATTAGTGGAGGAGGAACAGGAGGGCATGTGTACCCAGCTATAGCGATAGCAAATGCACTTAAAAAAAAATTACCAAACGTAGAAATACTTTTTGTAGGAGCGAATGGTAAATTAGAAATGGAAAAAGTACCCAGGGCGGGTTACAAGATAGAAGGACTAGATGTAGTCGGATTTCATAGAAAAAAGCTCTGGAGAAATATAGGTTTTCCTTGGAAATTATATAAAAGTCTAAGGCGAGCCAAAAAGATCATTGACAATTTTGGACCAGATATAGTCGTAGGTGTAGGAGGATATGCCAGTGGACCCGTTCTGAAACAAGCACAGAGGAAAAATATTCCTACTGTGATACAAGAACAGAACTCGTACCCAGGTATAACAAACAAGCTGCTAGGAAAGCATGCAAGTTTGATCTGTGTAGCTTATGACCATATGGAACGTTTTTTCCCTAAAGATAAAATAGTAATAACCGGTAATCCTGTGAGAACAGATCTGGTTGTTGCTGAAGAAAAAATAAGTACCGCATATACTTATTTTAATTTGGACTCTAACGAGCAAACTACACTAATTTTTGGTGGGAGTTTGGGAGCAAGATCACTAAACAATGCTGTGCATAACAGCTTTGATTTTCTGAAGAAAAATGCTGATACACAGTTCATTTGGCAGGTCGGAAGCCTGTATTACGAGGAGTTTGTAGAGACACAAACTGCTCAGCTTTCAAATGTACAAGTAAAAGCATTTATCGATAGAATGGACTATGCCTATGCAGTTGCAGACACAGTTGTCTGTAGAGCGGGTGCTTTAACTATCTCAGAGTTAGCGCTTGTGGCAAAACCAGCGATCTTGATCCCGTCCCCCAATGTTTCTGAAGATCACCAAACAAAAAATGCACAAGCATTAGAGAAGATAGATGCGGCGGTCTTAGTCAGAGATGATGAAATACACAAATGGGAAAGCGAACTTAAAGACTTACTTACAGATAAGGAAAAGAGGAAGCGATTAAGTAAGAATATAAAAAAATATAGTAAGCCTGATGCTGCAGAACAAATTGCAGATATGGTTTATAATTTGGTCCATAATGAATGATAACATAAGAATATCAGCAATAGAGAAAATCTATTTCGTAGGAATAGGTGGCATAGGGATGAGTGCATTAGCTAGATATTTTAATCATATAGGAAAAGAGATTTATGGCTATGATAAAGTCAATACAGTCCTTACCAGAAAGCTGGAGGACGAAGGAATGAAAATTCATTATAAGGATGATCCAGATCAGATTCCTGAGGGTATTGGTTTAGTGGTTTATACACCAGCTATTCCCACTCATAATAAGGAGCTGAGTTGGTTTGTAAATAATGGGTTTTCTGTGAAAAAAAGATCTGAGGTACTGGGTTTACTGAGTAAAGAGAAAAAGACCATTGCAGTTGCAGGAACACATGGTAAGACAAGTACTAGTTGTATAATTTCACATATTTTGACATACAGTGGTTTACATCCTACAGCATTTATAGGTGGTATCCTAAAGAATTATGATTCTAATTTTCTACAAGGAAGAGGAGAATGGCTAGTTGTGGAAGCAGACGAATATGATCGTTCATTTCACACACTAGAACCAGATATAGCAGTACTTATTTCTGTAGATCCGGATCATTTGGATATTTATGGAGATCATGAGGTGATGCTAGAATCTTTTAGGATATTTCTAGAGAAGACAAAGGAAGGCGGAACAGTGATTGTTCATAGCTCAGCTCTTGAGCTTTTAGGAAAGGAAATAATTGACAAGCTAGCAAGAAAAGATATCGACGTGATGATTTATAACTTAGATAAGAACGTAGAACTCAGTAAAAGATTAGTGGAAAGTAGTAGCGATTATTTTTTCAAAGGAAAGCATAATAGAGAAAATGCTATAGCTGCTATGATGGTTGGTGAAAAATTAGAATTAGAAAGTGATAAGTTGCTGGAGGGCTTAGAAAGTTTTTCTGGTATCAAGAGGAGATTTGAAAAAGTGCATGAAGAGGATGGAAGATTATATATAGATGATTATGCTCATCATCCTACGGAACTTAGAGCAGCTATAGAAGCTACGAGAGAGAGTGCAGGAAGAAGGCATATACTAGGCATATTTCAGCCTCATCTTTTTAGTCGAACTAAAGATTTTGAAGCCGAATTTGCGGCGGTGCTAGATGATTTAGATGAGATAATATTATTAGAAATATATCCAGCAAGAGAAGAAGCTATTCCTGGAGTAAGTTCTAAGAATATCTTTGACAGGATGAAAAATAAAAATAAGCATCTAATCGAAAAATCACAATTGATAGATTTTTTGACAGATAAAAAAATAGAAGTTATTGTAAGCTTAGGAGCAGGGGATATAGATACTTGTGTTCCAGAAATAAAGACATTATTAGAAAATAGGAAGTGAAGAAAAAAGAGAAAATATTTACCAATGATAGACTGAAGCAAATTGTTTCTACAGTCATGCTACTTGTTGTAGGGTTAATGGTAATCTTCTCTATACAAAGAAAAGGAAATGATTTTATCTCGGTAGGAGCTATTAAGATAGATAATCTCGCTGGAAATAAGAAGTTGATTTCGAAAGCTAATGTCGTACAAGCGATAGAAAATAGATTAGGATTTTCTATGAAGGAAGCTAGTATTAATGATATGGATCTTGCGGGGATAGAAAACCTTATACAGAAAGATCCCAGGGTAAAAGAAGTAGAAGTATATATAGACAAGAAGCAAAAACTATATATAAGTATAGAGCAGTATAAACCTATTCTAAGAGTAAATGCTGCCAACGGAGAAAATTATTATATCTCACAAGAGGGAACTAGAATTCCTCTAGTAGAAGGAACAACAGTGAGAGTTCCACTAGTTACAGGAGAAATTGATGCTTTTGATTATACCTACGCAAATGATAAGAATCACAATCTGAATGATATGTTTGCATTGGTAAAAAGAATAAAAAGAGACAAGTTCTTGAATTCCTTGGTAGATCAAATTCACTTAGACAAGGGGAAGAATATTGTACTGATTCCTAATCTAGGAAAGAAGAAGATTATACTAGGGACGATGGAATCTCTAGAGGATAAGTTAGTTAATTTAAAGACATACTATAAGCAAGGTGTTAAGCAAGTAGGAGTAGATAAGTTTAGTGTGCTTGACCTAAGATTCAAAAATCAAGTTGTAGGAAGAACCTAAAAACTTTATAAATTATGAATTACTCAAATACGTCAACAGGAGAAATCGCGATCGCTCTAGACATCGGTACCACTAAGGTGTGTGCTATAGCTGGACATAGAAATGCGTATGGAAAAGTAGAAGTAATAGGAGTAGGAACAGTCAGTTCTGAGGGAGTTTCCAGAGGTGTTGTTTCTAATATAGATAAGACTGTCAAAGCTATAAAACAAGCTATAGAAATTGCAGAAAGAGTTTCTGGAAAAAAGTTTAGTAAGGTGCACGTGGGTGTAGCTGGACAACATATAAAAAGTCTTCACCATCATGGATTACTTGTAAGGAATGATGCTACAGATGAGATTAGTGTAGGAGATGTAGAAAAACTTATCAATGATATGTATAAGCTTGTGCTTCCTCCAGGAGATAAGATATTGCATGTTATTCCGCAAGAGTTTACTGTAGATGACGAGGGAGATATTATCGATCCTGTAGGTATGTCAGGTGTAAGGTTAGAAGCTAACTTTCATATTATAACAGGTCAGATTTCTGCGAGTAGGAATATAATGAGATGTGTGGAGCGAGTAGGGCTAGAAGTTGCTGATATGACATTGGAGCCTATTGCATCATCGTCTGCTGTACTGAGTCATGAAGAGAAAGAGGCAGGTGTAGCCCTAGTAGATATAGGAGGAGGTACAACGGATATTACGATTTTTAAAGACGGTATTATTAGACATACAGCGGTGATACCATTCGGTGGAAATGTTATTACTAAGGACATCAGAGAAGGATGTACAGTGATGACAGATCAGGCAGAAAAACTAAAAGTAAGATTCGGATCAGCACTTGCTGATGAGATATATGACAACAGAATAATAACGATACCAGGATTTAAGGGCAGAGAGGCAAAGGAAATTTCAGAGAAGAATCTTTCTAAGATAATACAAGCAAGGTTAGAGGAGATATTTGATTATGTCCTATGGGAGATACAACGTTCAGGATATGAGCGTAAGTTGATAGCGGGTCTTGTATTGACAGGAGGAGGATCTTTACTGAAGCATATCAGCCTACTTGCTGACAGATGTACGGGTATGAGTTCTAGAATAGGGCAGCCTATAGATCATTTAGCACATGGATATTCTAAAGACCTTGCAAGTCCCATATATGCAACTGCGATAGGATTACTTATTACTTCTATAGAGAATAAAGAAAATCATACTATGGAGACCATAGATCTCGTGGAGGATGACGATGAGGATTCTAACATAGATGGTAATGGACCTGAAAGTAGAGCAGGAAAGAAATGGTATGAAAGTATCTTTACTTACACAAGAGATTTTTTCGAAGCAGCACCAGACACAAATTTTAAAAACTCATAACACAATCACTATGCTTTTTGATATGCCAAAAAAAGAAGATTCAATAATCAAGGTTATTGGAGTAGGCGGAGGCGGAGGAAATGCCGTAGGCCATATGTTTGACGAAGGGATCATTGGGGTTGATTTTGCAATATGCAACACTGATAACCAAGCCCTAGATAGTCATAGGATTCCAACTAAAATTCAATTAGGACCTACGAAGACCGGAGGAAGGGGTGCGGGATCTATTCCTGAAACTGGTAAGCAAGCGTGTATAGAGTCTATAGATGATGTTAGGAAGTTTCTAGAAGGAGATACTAAGATGTTATTCATCACGGCAGGCATGGGTGGTGGAACAGGAACGGGTGCGGCACCTATCATTGCTAAGGCAGCAAAAGAACTAGATATTCTTACAGTAGGAATTGTGACGCTACCTTTTAAGTTTGAAGGTGGGAGGAGAAGGAGACAGGCCCTAGAAGGATTAGATAATCTTAAGCGCAATGTAGATTGTATTCTTGTGATCTCTAATGATAGACTAAAAGAGATTCATGGTGATCTAGGTATATCGGATGCTTTTTCTAAAGCAGATGATATTCTATCTATAGCGGCTAAAGGTATAGCAGAAATAATCACGGTACCAGGAAAGATAAATGTAGATTTTGAAGATGTCAAAACAGTAATGAGTGCCAGTGGTGTAGCCATTATGGGAAGTGCGATATGTTCTGGAGAAGATAGAGCAAGAAGAGCTATCGATACAGCATTGAACTCTCCTTTGCTAGAAGATAATGATATAAGAGGGGCACAGCATATATTACTTAATATCACTTCTGGAGATGAGGAGGTTACTATGGATGAGATCGGTGAGATCACAGAGTATGTACAGGAGGAAGCAGGATATGGAACAGATCTTATCTGGGGACATTGTCATGATCCCGAATTAGGAGATAAGCTAAGTATTACACTCATAGCAACTGGTTTCGACGAAGGGGCGAAGAAGATGAATATAGAAGAGCAGAAAGAAACGGTATTTGTTCCGTTAGAAGATGAGCGAGAGGTAATCGATATGAGTCAGATTACAGAAAATAATATAGATCAGGATCATAGAAATCAGTATACAGTAGATTTTTCTGTAGAGGAGGTTAAAACTAAATCTGCAGCAATAGAGAAAAGTAAGCCTGACTACATAGATCCGATGGACTATGATATGAACAAGGTAAAGATGCTCGAGGAAGAAGAGAAGAGAAAGCGAGAGCACGATGCCTTAAGATTAAAATATCTCAGGGATGTAAATAGCAAGCCGCTAGACAGTCCCAAAGCTATTTCAGATCTAGAATCACAGCCGGCATATATGCGCAGAAATGTTGTATTGGATGATGTGCCTAATGCTGATGAATCTAAACTTTCGGGATTCTCCATTACGGATGATCCAGAAGGGCCTATCAGGGATTCTAGGAATTCCTTTCTACATGATAATGTAGATTAATCAATTACGGATTTCGTCTTTTTATTATATTCTCTTAAATGAGATTGGTTTATTGAGAGTCTGGGCTCCCCGCCCAGACTCATTTTTATATTATACCCATTGCGTTCTTAATTAGCACTAGAATGTTCGAATAGTAAATTCCCAATGTTTAAGTTTTTAATGTTGAGTCACTAAAATATTATATAATCCATATCAACACAAGTTCCTCAAAAATTTAACTTATCTCAGTAATCTTATTATCCTCATTTTAATATCTTAAGGTTTTATAAGAAATCATTATGTCAGAAGAACAGAAAAAGCAACTACAAGCCCAGTTGTGGAAGATAGCAGATGAATTGAGAGGCAATATGAATGCCGATGAGTTTAGAGATTATATATTGGGTTTTATCTTCTATAAGTATTTATCAGAAAAGATGGTGGTCTATGCCAATAAGATATTATCACAAGACGGTATCAACTTTTCTTCTATAGACGAAGCTAGTGAAGAGGGTATAGCTATATTAGAAGCTATAAAGGAAGAGTCTACCTTACAACTCGGTTATTTCTTAAAACCATCAGAATTGTTCAGTAGTATAGCTAAGAGGGGACAGGCAGCTAAGGGTAACTTTGTGCTAGATGACTTAACTCAGATACTTAATAATATAGAACAGAGTACAATGGGTACTGAGTCAGAAGATGACTTTGACAAGTTATTTGAAGATCTAGACTTGACATCCACAAAGTTAGGTAGAACAGAGAAAGCAAAGAATGAACTGATTGTAAAAGTATTAGTACACTTAGATGAAATAAACTTCGAACTAGAGAATACCGAGATAGATGTACTAGGAGATGCTTATGAATATCTAATAGGTCAATTTGCAGCAGGAGCAGGAAAGAAGGCAGGAGAGTTCTATACACCTCAGCAAGTATCTAAAATCTTAGCTAAGTTAGTAACGGTAGGTAAGAAGAGATTAAAGTCGGTTTATGATCCTACCTGTGGTTCGGGGTCACTATTGCTCAGAGTAGCTAAAGAAGTAGAAGATGTATCTGAGTTCTATGGACAAGAGTTAAATAGAACAACCTACAACTTAGCGCGGATGAACATGATCTTACATGATGTGCACTACCGTAAATTTGACATAAGACAGGCAGATACCTTAGAGGCACCTCAGCATATAGAAGAACGTTTTGAAGCAGTAGTAGCTAATCCACCCTTTAGTGCTAAGTGGTCAGCTAATGCGATTATGCTCAATGATGATCGATATAGCCAGTATGGTAGATTAGCTCCGAAGTCTAAAGCAGATTATGCCTTTATCACACACATGATACACCACTTAGCAGAAAATGGCACGATGGCAGTAGTGATGCCTCACGGTGTATTATTTAGAGGAGCTGCAGAAGGGCATATTAGGCAATACCTTATAGAAGATAGAAATTACTTAGATGCTGTAATTGGATTACCTGCTAATGTTTTTTATGGTACGTCTATTCCTACTAGCATATTAGTCTTTAAGAAATGTAAGGAAGATCCAGAGCATATTTTATTTATTGATGCAAGTAAGCATTTTGAAAAAGTTAAAACGCAAAATGTATTAAGAGAAGAAGATATTGATAGAATTATATCTAGTTATGTAAAAAGGAAGACGGTGGATAAGTACGCTTATTTAGCTACTATAGATGAGGTGAGGGAGAATGATTGGAATCTTAATATTCCTAGGTATGTAGATACATTTGAGGAAGAAGAACCTGTCGAGCTTAATGCAGTTGCAAAAGAATTAAGGGCATTAGATCAGGAGATGGTCAATATTGATAAAAGTGTAGCTAAGTATTGTGAAGAGTTAGGAATAGCTTCTCCTTTTTAATTGTCTGAATCACGGATTAGGCGGATTGAATGATTTCACTGATATAAAATGAAAGTATTAAAACATAAGGATATAACTGAAAAGATTATTGGGGCATCATTTGATGTCCATGGATTTCTAGGAAATGGTTTTCAAGAAGTCATATATCAAAGGGCCTTATCTTATGAAATGGATCAAAGAGGATTAAGTTTTAATCGTGAAATCGAACAAGAAATCTACTATAAATCCTTAGAGCAACCGATTGGAACGCGGCGTGCAGACTTTGTAGTCCAAAATAAAATACTTGTTGAAATCAAAGCCATTAAAGAACTAGAAGATGTGCACTTGGCGCAGATACTTAATTATCTAAAAGCGTATAAACTACAAGTCGGTCTTTTGATCAATTTCGGAAGTAAATCGTTAACGTTTAAAAGATTGGTGCTATGAGGTCAATAGGTCAGAATCACAGATTAAAAAGATCAAAGAATTTCTCTGATCACTTGCTATTTATCCATTTACTTGATCCAAAAGAATCTGTGCAATCCCGAAATCCGAGCCTATCCGTGATTCAGACAAAAAGTATTGTGAAGAATTAAATAGATCAACTCCATATTAATGCAAGAAATAGAAAGTACACCAGATTTAAGATTTTCAATATTTTCAGAACCGTGGAGTAGAGTAAAATTAAATACAATTGTAAAAGTAAATCAAGGTTTAGCCATATTAACTAAAAATCGGTTTGAAAAAGATGGACAAAACAGATATAGCTATATAACAATCCCATTTTTGTTAGGTGGGAAATGTCAGTATATAGAGAATCCATCGACATCAGTAATCTGTGATATAGAAGATATTATTGTTACACGTACAGGAAGTGGAGTTGGTCAAATATGGAAAGGAGTACATGGTGTGTTTCATAATAATTTCTTTAAAGTAGTTCCTATTAATAATAATGTGGAAAGGTCATTCTTATATTATTATTTGAACAGACCGACTATTCAAAAATTAATTAGAAGTTTTGCAGGAGTTGGGGCTATACCTGATTTAAATCATAGTGAATTTTACCTGCTTCCATACTTTCAAACGAATCTTCATGAACAACAAAAAATAGCAGACTTCCTCACCATAGTAAATAAGAAGATACAAGCCTTAGAAAAGAAGAAAGCCTTATTGGAGCAATACAAGAAAGGGGTTATGCAGAAGATATTTAAACAAGAGATACGGTTTAAGCAGGAAGATGGGAGTGGTTATCCTGAGTGGGAGGAAAAGAGGTTGGGTGATATTGTAACCTTCTCCAAAGGGAAGGGAATTTCAAAATCGGATATAGAATTAGAGGCTACCAATCCTTGCATAAGGTATGGAGAATTATATACTCAATATGGTGAAGTCATTGACAATATAGTTTCTCACACAAATTTGCAGAAAGAGGGCTTGGTTTTATCGGAAGCCAATGATGTGATTATTCCTTCATCTGGGGAAACTAATATAGATATTGCTACGGCATCATGTGTTTTATATGACGGTATCATTCTTGGCGGAGATTTAAACATTATCAAGTCAAAAATGAATGGTGTATTCTTAGCCTATTATATGAATAGCCATCTAAGATTGGAGATAGCTAAGTACGGGCAAGGAGTATCAGTAGTGCATCTATATTCAAGCCATCTAAAATTGCTAAAATTGCTTGTTCCTTCTCTAAACGAACAAAACAAAATCGCCAATTCCCTTTCCGCCATAGATGATAAAATCAGTGTGGTCACTTCACAGATTAATAAAAAGAAGGAATGGAAGAAAATTATGAACAAACAGAACAAGAAGGGACCGCGAATTCTAGTTTTTTAGTAAGTGGAAACGGGAACTCTAATGGCGATTGTTTTAGCATTAACTATCCTATCGAAATTATTTTGAAGGATGCTGAATCTGATGCGGGACGTGCTGCGTCTGTGGCGCAGGATCTCATCCTTAATGATGAAGTTGATTTGCTGTTGGCACACG
>ENA-ORXM01001274-ORXM01001274.1-marine-metagenome-genome-assembly--contig:-NODE-1274-length-36157-cov-4.687528_pt1 | contig 36157 bp, 28 predicted proteins | sample MGYA00237867_ERZ511480 | MGnify/ENA primary metagenome ERZ511480 (study PRJEB26309, sample SAMN06266103) | marine metagenome | isolation source: Algal blade | place: United Kingdom:Sidmouth, United... | reverse complement strand
TTATTCATCCACATGTAATCGTGATCTGTATAATCATTGGTCACATAAATATCTGCATAGCCATTGTTATCTAAATCAGCGGTGGTAACACTTAAGCCAAACCCATAATTGTATCCCAACTTTGATTTAAAAGTGACATCAACAAATTTATCATTACCCTTATTTTCAAATAGTTTGTCTTTACTATCAGATGAGCCGCCCTTTTTACCCTTCAAATATGCATCGATCTGCAAACTAGATTTATCTGGATGATTAATCACGTAAAGGTCTAAATCGTTGTCGTTATCATAATCGAAAAAAGCAGAATGAAATGAATAACCTGTATCAGCTAAACCATACTCCTTGGCTTCTTCACTAAATGTATTGTCCCCGTTATTTATAAAAAGCAAATTTGATCTTAATTTAGGATCTTTAATATTTCCTCCTCTGCATACATAAATATCTAAAAATCCATCTCCATTAATATCTACAATGTTAGCGCCATTGTGCCATCCCTCTCCTCCTGCGACACCTGCAGATTCAGTAATATCTATAAATTTCATATTACCTGTATTCAAGTATAATTTGTTTCCAACTTGGTTTCCAGTAAAGTAAATATCAGAAAGTCCATCGTTATTGATATCACCCACTGCCACACCGCCTCCGTCATAGATGGGACTGAAATTTAGATAATTACACTCAGGCGTTTCAGTGATAATATTTGAGAAATCTATTTGAGATTGCCTTTCGGAGACTAATGAAAACTGAACTCTACTTTCAGGAGCTTTATTTTGGGAAAGCTCAGCTGAGACCTCTTTATCATTTTGACAATGTGTAAATAAAACAACAGTTAGCACACAAACAATGAATATTCGCGCTATAAGAAAAAAAGTATGATTAGAACCCATTAAAATCTGATTGTTGGAATGAATTTAATCAAAAGTTGATCAAACTCAAAATAATCAAAAATCAGTCTAAATATTGAAGCAGAACTTATCGTTAATGCTTACTAAATACTTGAATTACGCTTTCATTTTCATATTTCAAAAGCAAATAATACTGACCAGAGTGCAGCGCCGAAACATCAACATTCAACGTTTGGGATACCTCAGGGTTGTTTATGACTTCTTGTCCTTTCAAATTAATTATCCTGACGCTTTCTGGCAGCTTATCTAAAGTAGCATTTAAAACATTCTGAACAGGATTTGGATAAATAACAACACCATATTCCTCTTTTAATACTTCGTTTGAACTTGAAATGACCTCTACAACATCGGTTAAATTAACTTTTGAAGCATTAAATACTTTACGTTTTTGTAAATCACCTTCGACATGTTGTGTAAGTAATAAAATGATGCTAATCTGATTCTCATCATACTCTTCTGGTAAAATGTATGAATAACTTTGCGTGTAGGACTCGCCAATATTTGGAATATCGGGAACCACACTTGCTGTACCCCAATGGTCATCCAAAATAGCTCTGGTTACATTTCTATGTGTGTAATTCCAAATAATATCTCCCAATCCTTCATGAGGATGACCCACAACATCATTATAATAATTGTGTTGTCTGACACCTGTAACTGAATCTTCTAAAATTATTGCAGATAATCTATATGGCCCACCATCTAAAGGAATCTCATCAAAAATGACTTCTGCATTAAAATTTATGGTTCGGGCCTGATCATCAAACTCGACATTTTTAGTCTCGAGATGAGCATAATAAGGTTTTGTTGTTTCACTTTGTATGCGACCTTCCCATTGACCATGGGTAACTAGCAATGATCCAGAGGCCGGTGCTGTTCGGGCTATCATCCCTAATGGTTGACCGAAAACATTAAAGTCTTCCCACAAGGCTGAACTTTGATCATTCATTAATGGATTTTCTATCCAACCCACTGGCTTGTGGTGGCTAATCCAAATTGTATTAGGGTTATTTGTTACTATCCGTTCCAACTGAACGGCTGCATTTCCGCAAGAGCCTCAGAATGGGCTTGTGAACTTTTCAATCAGAACCATTTTTTGGGCCTGTAATCCACCTAATCCAAGTATACTTAGGAAAAAAAGTATCGCAAATCTCATTATTACTAGTTTTCTTCTAAGTTACGTCATTAAATCCCCAATTGATACATTGCCAGTGATAAAGCAATATAATTGTCATGGATTGACATGAGGTCAAAAAATGAGTTAAAATTCTAAACATTACATTTTCGACCCTATAAAAACTTTGATGAGCTCCAAAGCTTGATCATAAGACTCATTATTGTTTATAATCAAATCCACATCGTCGATGTAAGCTTCTATATATTTTTCGTAAGAAGGCAGAACATGTTTTTCATAACGATAGATCACATCATCCAAAGGGTAATTGCGCTCCACTCGATCCCGCTTAATTCTTCTTATTAGTTTTAAGCTATCTTTTGCATGTATAAAAAGCTTAAGATCAAACAAATTCTTTAGTGCTGTGTAATGATAAATAAAAAGACCTTCAACGATATAGACCTTTGCAGGTTTAATAATTATCTGCTGCGCAACGGCTTCTGAATTATTAAACACATACTCTTGCTTGATTACGTCGTTTCCTGCTCTCAAGGATTGAATATCTTCTATTAACTCGTCAACATTAATCGATTCAGGAAGGTCAAAATTGCGGACACCATTACCATCAATCTTTTGAGTCTCCCTTGGATGATAATAATTATCCATGGAAATAAAAGAAACATCTTTAGATTCAAAATGCTTTGTGAGTGCATTTAAAAAGCTTGTTTTGCCAGAGCCACTGCCGCCAGAAATACCAATAATGTAATCCACTTAAATAAAATTTCCTCTAAGATAATTTATAAACGATGTGTTTAATAGTGAAAAATAAAGAAATTAAATAAGCATACCAGCAATAGCTGCTGTCAATAGGCAAGCTACAGTCCCTCCTACTAAAGCTTTTATACCCAGTGCAGAGAGTGTTTCTCTTTGGCCAGGAGCTATTGCACTTATCCCGCCTATCTGAATACCAATAGAGGAAAAATTTGCAAAACCGCAAAGTGCATAAGTAGCTATTATGGCAGACTTTGGATCAGAAAACAATTCACTGGATTTCATGCCGCCAAGGGTGACATAAGCCACAAACTCATTTAAGACTGTCTTTTCTCCTAATACTTGACCTACATATAATATATCACTAGAATTTACACCAAGCAACCATGCTATTGGTGCAAACAAACTTCCAAAAATAAACTCCAAAGACAAACAATCGTAAGAATTGTTAGTTGCCTCAGCGATCACATCATTAAGCCCTGTTATCACACCGATCCAACTTGTAATTCCATTTACCATCGCCATCAAGGCGATAAAGACCAAAAGCATTGCGCCCACATTCAACGCTAGTTTTAACCCATCAGTTGTGCCGTTTGAAATAGCATCCAAAACATTTGATCCTACCTTTTCTTTTGGAATGACAATATCTTTGTCTATGTCTTTTCTTGTTTCAGGGAACAAAATTTTAGCCGCGACGATTGCTGCCGGTGCACTCATAATTGATGCAGATAAAAGGTGTTTGGCAAATTGAGCTTGTTCTACAGGATCGTCACCACCCAACAAACCCACATAAGCTGCAAAAACGCCTCCTGCTATAGTTGCCATTCCCCCTGTCATTAATGTCATTATTTCAGACTTACTCATCTTTTCCAAGTAGGGCTTAACAACCAATGGTGCCTCAGTTTGCCCAATGAATACATTCGCCGCAGCTGCCAAACTTTCCGCACCTGATAGTCGCATGGTCTTATTCATAATCCATGCAAATACAAAGACGATCTTTTGTAGAATTCCAAGATAATAAAGCAGTGAAGACAAGGCCGAGAAAAATAAAATAGTTGGTAAAACTTTAAATGCAAAGACGTACCCAATAGTAAATGGCTTCTTGTTAATACCATCTGTGACTTCAGCTACAGCAGGCCATTTGCCTAAGACAAAATCAGCACCTGCTTCTGTATACCCTAGAAGTTTAACAAAACTATCTGCGACTCCTTGAAAAGCATGTTCTACAAAAGGTACTTTTAAAATCAGAATAGCAAAAAGAAATTGTAGTCCAATACCTATGGCCACTAATCTCCAATCAATTTGCTTTTTATTATTACTTAATAAATAACAAAGCCCTAATAATACGACGACGCCTAAAATCGGCTGCAAAAACCCCATAAACTTAATTCAAGTTGATATTGAAAGTTAAATTAAGATTAATTTATGGAGAAGAGCACATTTAGGGAAATATTGAATAGGATTCACTAGGTTTTGTAAACAAAAATATTTTAGATCTAATTTGTTATTCGTTTTCTCTCAAACACAAAAACAATATTCAGTTTTACTTGACAATAGCTCGTGGTTTACTTCTGAATATCAATCTATTAAGTCGAGATTTCCTTTTCTACACAGAATCACTCAATTATCGTATTTTTGCAACTTATTTACGGGATAAAGAGACTTTATGATATACAATAATGTACTTGAAACTATTGGAAATACACCTCTGATTAAGCTAAATAAAGTTGTAGCTGGTATACCTGGAACCATATTAGGGAAGGTAGAAACTTTTAATCCAGGGCATTCTATAAAAGACAGAATGGCCTTAAAAATGGTAGAAGATGCTGAAAAAAATGGTACGCTCAAACCAGGAGGTACCATTATAGAATGCACCTCAGGCAATACGGGCATGGGCATCGCTTTAGCCGCTTGCGTCAAGGGCTACAAATGCATATTTACAACATCTGACAAACAGTCGCCTGAAAAGTTTGACATATTGAGAGCTGTGGGCGCTGAGGTTATCGTGTGCCCAACAAATGTCGCAGCTGATGACCCGAGATCATATTATAGTGTTGCAGAAAAATTGAGTAAAGAAACACCCAATTCTGTTTGGTGTAATCAATATGATAATCTCTCCAATAGAGAAGCACATTACCTTTCCACTGGACCTGAAATATGGAAACAAACTGAAGGAAAAATAACTCATTTAATTGTTGGCGTTGGTACGGGCGGTACCATTTCTGGAACGGGTAAATATCTTAAAGAACAAAATCCTAATATTAAAATCTGGGGTGTTGATACTTTTGGTTCTGCGCTTAAAAAATATCATGAAACGCGACAGTTTGATGAAGACGAAATATATCCATATATTACTGAAGGTATTGGAGAAGATATCATTCCTAAGAATATTGATTTCGATATCATAGATCATTTTGAAAAAGTCACTGATAAAGATGGTGCTGTGATGGCAAGAAGATTAGCGCGAGAAGAAGGCCTGTTGCTTGGATACAGTTCGGGGTCTGCAGTCGCAGGATTAGTGCAATTAAAAGACAAACTCACAGAAGATGATATGGTTGTTGTCATTTTTCATGACCATGGTACTAGATATATAGGCAAACTATATAATGATGACTGGATGAGAGAAAATGGATTTATGTGAATATTGATTTCTATGCAATTTAAAAGCACTTACAATCATTCCTATAATAGGTATATTTCTATTCTCTAAATATTAAGCTTTAAAAACATATTATGAAAAAATTAATGTTTTCTTTTTTAACATTTGCATTGGCTTTACTGATGTCATGTAGCGATCCATGCAAAGATGTAGATTGTGGTGATGGTGTTTGTGATGATGGTATTTGTAATTGTAATGTAGGATTTGAAGGAACAAATTGTGATACAGAAACAAGAGCTAAATTTTACGGAATCTATAATGGAGACCTTATGCCTTGTTTGCCGGATGTTGGAGTTGACTTAACTCAAGCTGGAGCATTTACGGCTTTGAGCATCGTGGCTGGTCCAGGGCCCAGCATAAATGAAGTTGTCTTGACCGCTCCTTCAGGTTTGGTTGAAATCATGGTAACTGCGGATATCAATACACCGACTTTTCCTATTCCAGAAACTTCAACACCATTGGAAATTCCTCAGGTAGGAGAAATAACAGTTACTGCTAGTGGTTTAGGAACGATAATCGATGAAAACACAATCGAGCTAGACTTATTGGTAGGTTTCGATTTGGCTGCATTTCCCATTCCTATACCTCCTTCAAGTTGTAAAGTAATAATGACAAAGCAATAAAAAATCTATGGCTAAATCTAAAGTTGATTTAGAATTCAACAAAAACGAAGACACTAATAAGTTATTGATTTCAAAGCTTAACAGAAAGCTGGAAGAAATAAAATTGGGTGGTGGACAGAAGCGATTGGATAAACTCAAATCCAAAGGAAAAATGTCGGCACGAGAACGAATAGAATATCTCGTAGACGAAAATTCCTTTTTTGAAATTGGCGCTTTTGCTGCCTATGAAATGTACGAAGAACATGGTGGTGCGCCTGCCGCAGGAGTCGTCATTGGTCTTTGTAAGATCGGAGGAAAGCTTTGTATAGTTGTCGCCAATGATGCGACGGTTAAAGCAGGTGCTTGGTTTCCTATGACTGGAAAGAAAAATTTACGTGCGCAAGAAATTGCCATGGAAAATCGAATCCCAATAATTTATTTGGTTGATAGCGCAGGTGTATATCTGCCTATGCAAAATGAAATTTTCCCTGACAAAGAACACTTTGGTCGAATATTTAGAAATAATGCTCAAATGTCAAGCATGGGGATTCCGCAGATTGCTGCGATTATGGGGAGTTGTGTTGCAGGAGGGGCTTACTTACCCATTATGTCTGACGAATCAATTATTGTAGAAGGTACGGGCTCTATTTTTTTAGCTGGACCCTATCTCGTAAAAGCGGCTATAGGCGAAACGGTAGACAAAGAAACACTGGGAGGCGCAAAAACACAAACTGAAATTTCTGGCGTCTGCGACTATAAAGTACCTGATGATAAGACCGCCTTGGATACCATTAAAGATTTGGTATCGCAGATGGGAAGTTCTTCTAAAGCAGAAATAGATCGAGCCAAAAGTATCGCACCAAAAGTTGACGATGAACAAATCCTAGGAACCTTTCCTACTGATGCCACTAAACCATATGATACAAGGAAGATTTTGGAAGCTATAGTAGATGATTCAAAACTCACTTACTATAAAGAAGATTATGGAGAAACCATCATAACAGCTTATGCCCGCATCGATGGTTGGTCAGTTGGCATCGTTGCCAACAGCAGACTAGTCACCAAAAATGCAAAAGGTGAGATGCAATTCGGTGGAGTAATATATTCTGATTCAGCAGATAAAGCTACGCGCTTTATTCTCAACTGCAATCAGAAAAAAATACCATTGATTTTCTTTCATGACGTTTCAGGATTCATGGTGGGCAAGAGATCTGAACATGGTGGTATAATAAAAGATGGTGCAAAAATGGTCAATGCTGTATCTAACAGTACCGTACCTAAAATTTCTGTTGTCATGGGTAATTCTTATGGAGCAGGCAATTATGCGATGTGTGGCAAGGCTTATGATCCAAGATTTATCATTGCGTGGCCAACAGCCAAAATTGCAGTCATGGGTGGCACACAAGCTGCCAAAGTTATGACCCAAATAGAAGTATCATCATTAAAAAAGAAAGGCGAAGAACTTAGTGAAAAAGACGAAAAAGCGATCTTTGAAAAAATCAAATCAAAGTACGATAAGGAGACAACAGCTTATTATGCTGCGTCAAGACTATGGGTTGATGCTATTATCGATCCTAGGAAAACACGAAGCTTTATATCTCAAGCATTAGAAGCGACCGACAATTCACCTATAGAAAAATTTAATGTTGGTGTGATACAAACATAGCTATGAAAATCATTGCGACCACCCTACAAGGTCTCGAGCCGGTTTTGGCTCAAGAACTTGAAGATTTATTTCTTTCAAATATTAAGATAGGTCTTAGAGCTGTTGAATGTGAAGGTAATTGGTCGCAACTGTACAAATGTAATTATCAGTTACGTACTGCGATCAGAGTGTTAATGCATCTTGATGAATTTGAAATACTCGAACAAAAAGATTTGTACGATGCATTGAGAACTATTGATTGGTCTAAATACATTAAAGCTAAAAACACAATTGCTATCAAAGGTTCTTTCTCGGGAGAACTTTTTCACAATACACATTACGCACTTCTCCTCGCTAAAGATGCCATTGTCGATCAGCTAAGAGAAGACAAAGGCTTTAGACCCAGTGTGAATATTAAAAATCCAGACATACTCATTAATCTAAGAATAACTGGCAATAAACTCAGTTTAGCCTTAGATACCTCTGGTCAATCTTTACATCTTCGTAATTACAGATATCGATCTTATAAAGCCCCTTTAAATGAGGTCTTAGCGGCAGGACTTATAAAACTTTCAGGCTGGGATTTGAAAACACCATTTAGAGATGTGATGTGTGGTTCCGGTACTTTTATAACAGAAGCTTTAATGCTTGCCGCGAATATTCCATCTGGACAATTTGTTTATAGATTTGGTTTTGAAAAATGGCCAGAATTCCATAAAGAAATTTGGCTTAAAATTAAGGCCAGTGGAACAGAAGCTATACACGAACCAGAAGTAGAAATAATAGGGAGTGACATTAACCCTTACGCAGTGCGCGATGTTAAGAAAAATCTTCAAAAATTAAAATTTAACAAATCAGTACGACTCTTCGAAAAAGATTTTTTTGAAACAAGTGCAGATAGAAGCATGCATCTTATCACTAACCCACCGTATGATGTGCGGATTGAGGTGGAGAATATATTGGATTTTTATAAACACATAGGCGACCACCTCAAAAGCCAATATCAGGGATCAGAAGCTTGGATTTTTACAGGGAGTCTTGATGCCATGAAAAGTTTTGGCTTACATGCGTCTAAGAAATATACACTTGACAATGGCGGTATTGAATCAAAATTATATAAATTTGAACTTTACAAAGGAAGTAAAAAGTCAAAATATAAGTCTACAGAAGAGGAATAGTTGAGCACATTACCTTTAGTTTCTCTATATTTAGTCTATTAATAAGCAATGAAGATAATTTACACAATAATAAGTTTCATTATTTTGGCGTCTTCCGTAAGTGCTCAAGCAGTTGATATTGATGTCGTCAATAGAAAACTACAAATCAAATCTGACTCTCTAAAGCCGAAATCTCTCTTTGACAATTCAATGCTTGGTAAGAGCAACTTTAAGTCTATTTATCTAGAATCACTCGGACTTTTTTGCAAAGCAGAAAATAAGTTTTCCGAATCAGCAAAGATGCCTATCAAAATGAGATTGGGTACTGTGCAATATGTTGACAAAATTGAAGGCAAATAAAGTCTAAAAAACAATTACATGATTCAACAGACTTTGAATTTGATCTCAAATGTATCTCTATCTCTTTTATCTGCGTTTTGTTTTTAATATAGGACCTTTGGGCCTCCAAGCTATTGTCGTTTATATGATTTATTAAATGAAAACTACTCATGTATTAAACCAAAAAAAAACGACATGATCTTGCAATCACATCGTTTATTCTTTTAAACTATATATTGAGAACTCTCTTTCTATTTTACAGATACATTTGTGAAGTGAACTTCATCCGCACCTTTAAGTATAAAGCCAATTTTATAATTGCCTTTCGCTATTAAACTTTGACCGATGGTTACTCGATCTGACATTACAGGCAGCTGAAACTCAAGCTTACCCTTAGAGTTAAATATTTGTACGAATGAAATTTCTTCTATGGTTTCAAATTCTAAATTCTTTCCATCGTAGAAAGCCAAACTAAATAATTCTGAATCAGCACTTGATATTGTAACTTTAACCAAGGCATTTTCAATAAGTGAAACCTTTTTTACTATTGGATCTGTGCTTGAGTAAGCAACTGACATACTACCAAATAATAAACTACAAATAACGATTAGATTCTTCATAACTTTAACTTTTAAATTGTGACTTGACCTTAAATACAATACTAATATAGGTCGCAGGCTATGATATATCAAACAACAACACTATACACACACACGATTCCAAGACACACAACTACTACGAGTCACAAATCACCCCCTTTTTTAGCAATACACTTTACAATTAGTAAGCGTAGGAAATTTAATTTTTAAAAAAAGTCACATCTAAAAATCAAAAGTGTAATATATTAATGACAAGTAGCTTACAATGTCAAACAGCTATTACTATCTTCAAAAGCAAATTGGAGGAATTTCTACAAATTCTTAAGTTCAACTACGCACTCATAAGATTACCAGAACCCCGTTTACCTAATTCGACTAAGCGTAGATTTTCAACTACACCATCATTGCAGTCAAATAAGAGCATTGTCCTAAACTGATGAAAGCCTTCATGTCCACAAGCGCCTGGGTTCATGTGTATTAAATTTAATTCACTATCGCGTACGACTTTACAAATATGCGAGTGTCCACAGATATATAGATCTGGTTTATTTTCTATAAGCAAAGTCCTAACTCTTTTTGTATATCTGCCAGGATAACCACCTATATGTGTCATTAATATCTTTACACCTTCACATTCAAAAATCGCATTCAAGGGAAACACAAGTTTGACTTCTGTACTATCTATATTACCATAAACACCTTTTAGCGGATGGATGCTTTCTAATTTCTCAATGAGTTTAGGGTTACCTACATCGCCTGCATGCCATATTTCGTCAACAGCTTTTAAATGTTCAATAACATCCTCTCCTAGAAAACTATGTGTGTCAGAAATTAAGGCAATTTTTTTCATAAAGCTAAATTAGTAAATAGTCGATAATGAGATAATGAGATAATGAGATAATGTATCTAATTTATATTCTCAAAATAAAAAAGCCAGTCACTGAAGCAACTGGCTTTTGAATACAAAAAAAAATACATTTATTTTACAATCATCATTTTTCTAGTCACACTTGACAAGTCACTTTCCATTCTGTAAATCAAAATGCCATTTGATGAAATTTGATCTCCATTCACTCTAAATGAATTTATACCTTTTGCAAATTGTTTTTCATCTGTCAACAATACTTTACCACTTGCATCAAAAATTGAAAGTGAAACTTTTTGTGCATTAGGTATGTAAAAAGCGATATCAGTATATTGATCAAAAGGGTTAGGCTCATTTTGGAATACTTCCATTGCGCCCATTTCATTTGATGCCGCATCTCTAAATACCAAACCAACTTCTTTTGATTCTTCATCCAAAGTGTACATCTCAGATTTTGTAGTAGTAGAATTCAATTCAATCATTTCTGACAATTGTCCTCCTGCTCTACTTTCAAAGTAAGCTGTAAATAAAACTTCACCAGCTTTAACATCAAAGCCTGAAAGATCATGGGCACTCAAGGTAATCACGCCATTTACATCATTCAATAGTGCAAAGTTATCTTGAGAGATATTTAGCTTACCCCCATCCATTCCTTCGAACAATAATCCTTCATGATCAAATTCTAAGGTAAATTGAATACCTAAGATATTAGCATCTTTATCTGCTATAAAAGGCACCTCTACTAATTCACCGGCCTTTACAATTTTATCATCATTTGAAGCAATATAGAATGTTTCATTATTGCGCTTTTCTAGGATTTCTACTTCTGAGGCCTTATTAATAACAGCAGAGCCATTCACATCTCCTACTTTAACCGCAACAAAATTTGCATGCTCCTGTGCTGTATACAATTGATCAATATACAAGCTCTCAGGAAAACCCCATGGCATCAGAGGATCAATAAAATTATGTGCTTCAGGAATGAAAACCCAAGAAGTGTTTTCAGGAAATTCTTGATATATTCCTAAAATCAATTTTCTAAGTTGAATCAAATCAATAGCTGTAATGTTTCCTGAATCGTCTACATCTGCTGCAATCATTTTATATGGAGAGTCTAAATACTCTTGTCCTAAAATATGTCTTTGGATTAAAACTAAATCTAAAGTACTCACCCCATTTAAATGCTTTTCATTATTATTAGGAATGACTTCATATTCATTATAAAATTCAACATTTGCGAAAGCATAAGAACCATTTGACAAAGTCATATCCATTGTCATATCATTATTAGACATATTTTCAAGCTCAATCATCACATTCTCAAATTCTACCAATTGCTCAGTCATGACTTCCCCTTCAATTATAGTCATACTGCCTGAGTCTGTGCAAAAGTCTTGTGTATCCTGTAATTGCAAAGTCGCAAAGCACGAAGAAAAATTACCACTTTCATCAACAATATAAACAACAATAGGCAGTGTCACACCTACTCCATTAGGAATATCATCACATGTAAACGATGCAGAAGGTTGAGGATATCCTAATTCATTAGGTGAAACAAATGAGAAAATTAGATCATCGTTTCTATCACATCCGCCTTCACTTTTCAAATTAAAATCCGATGCCCATATTTCTGCTTTCCCGTCTGCATCCAATGTCCAAATCACATTTGCCAAGCAAATCGGTGTTGGTGCTTTATCTCCCTTAACTGTAAACTTAAAAGTACATGTCACGAGGTTACCCCCACAATCATTTTGAGCTGAATAAACAACAGTATGGGTACCTCCAGGAAATGTACCAGAAAAAGTCAAACCTTGACCACTCCTATTTATAGTCCCATCTGACTCAATATCTATCGTCCATCCGACACCTAATACTGAGTTACATGTGGTAGCCACATTCATTGTAAATTCATAATCAGCTTCACACGCAGCATCAGCTTCAATCGTTAGGTCATCCGGACAATTAAATGTGGGCACACTGGTATTGGTCACTTTAATTTCTTGCACACCTCTTAAAGCATGTTTGTTTGGAAAGTCAGGATCATATCTGCACCAATCTACTACCAACCATCTTCTAATAATTGTATAACATAAACCACTGTTATTATTTACAAATGCAGCATCATCTTCATATGTGATGGCAATATTTGTACAACCATAAGTCTTTGTTGTTGTAGGAATCCCTGTAACAGATGGATCAATAGAAACCCCTACATCACAGATATCAACCGTTACATTATCAGGAAAAACATAATCACCTTCTTCTAATAGTGTTGGATTATCATCTTCATCAAATATAATATCTTGGGTACATGTTTTGATTATCTTCCCAGATATATCTCTGACCACCACTGTTCTTTTTATTATACCTGTCCCACAAGACAAATCATAATTCTTAAGATCAAAAACATCATCTCCAACTACTATTCCCTTGTTACATCCATTACTCCCTGAAGGTACACCAATCACACTTCTATCTGTATAGTCAGCATTACATTCTAGTTCTACCGTTGGAGGCATACATACAACACTTGGCGTACTTTGATCTTCAACACAAACTAAACCTAAGCATTCTGCAAAATTACCATCTGTATCAAAAACTCTTAATCTTATAGTAATTGTATCTCCCACATCTGCACAACAAAAGTGAATGCTCTCTTGAAATGTTGTTGATTCTGTAGGAAATCCTGGACAAGAAGTTTGTTCTCGTTTGACCAAGAAATGTGAGATCTCTCCACAAGGATCAAAACTGTGATCATCAAAATTAAAGGCCGGGACTTCTGTAAGTCCACCTGTCAGTAATGGCAATTTGGTAAAGCCCTCACAGACAGCAACTGGATCGCTATCGTCGACAGCTTGAATCTCAAAGTAACAACAAGTATTATCTGCTCCTATATCATCATCTGGATCGGGATCAACTTTTGTAGAGTTGCCACAAGGATCTTCAAAACAGTATCTTATCCATGCGGCTTGTTCAATTCTTGGTAAAGGGTACGTCCCATTAGTCGCTTGATCTATAATAGTGTAAGCCCCATCTATTGGCTGATCTGTACCTGGCACTGCTGGTAAAAACCCTACCTCTAAAGTTATCTCCTCAACACAAGCATCAAGAATTAAGAATGTTCCGATAGTGTCAAAACCTGCAACCATAAATGGATTTAGTATTGGCGTTGCCAAACAAGTCTTTGGATTTTTTGCTACTTTAATTGTATCTATAGTACAACTACTTATAGGTGCCGACTCATCAAAAAGTTTAATTATTTGACCTTGAGATACTGACTCACCTGTACACCAGTCTATAACAAACCAATCTCTCAATAACTTCATCTGTCTTCCACATTGAGGATAAACTATATCTGTGTAGAAGAACATAATATTCGGGCAAAATATTCCCGTAGGAAATCCTGTCACTTCTGGTCCTAAATCATTAAACTCATCACATTCAGTATCAGTTGTAATTTCTCTCACCCAGTCTGCTGGAATGACAACATCATCAATATCAAACTTTCCTATCTTTATAGTTTGCTGACAAGTCGTAGAATTACCAACTTGATCGGTAGCTATCCATGTTCTCAAAATAGTCAAAGCAAAATCATCAAAACAATTGACGGCTGAAGTATCATCTTCAAAGGTGATATTGTTAGGATCATCATTACATAATCCACCTACCGTTGGCCTAGGAATATCAATAGCATCATCAAATTCCTGACATTCTATTGTCACCTCCGGCAACATGCCATTGACACAATTCCATATCTTTGGCCCAATCTTATCCTCTATAGTGACAAATCCCCAACAGCTAATTCCACAAGGAACCAATTCTATAGAAACTTTTAAGGTTTGTCCCACATAATCCTGATCAACTGTATTAGGAGCAGAAGTTACAGGAGTACCATTCATTTCTGTTAAGGTAATCTCATAGTTCATTCCATTGTCAGGGAAAGTTGCAAACGGTGGACTTTCTAAAATTAGATCTGGATATATGCTTGCATAACAGTCTTCATTTATTGAGACATTGACTCCATTGTTACATGCCAAGTTGATATTATCGCATTGGGCACTGACTGCTGGAGACATTGTTATAAAACAAAACAATATGCTAGCAGAAAGATATAGACCTCTTAAAGAAATCGATACTGCTTGATTAAATAAGTTTGGCTTCATCGCTGTATTATTTATAATCGATTTTTGTGTATTCACTTTGTAATTCATAGTTTTCATCTTCTACTTTGTTAATGGTTATTGTAATACAATCATCTTCTTAGTAGAAGTGTGCGTTTCTGTGGCTAATTGATAATAGAGTATGCCCGTTGCACCTAATGCATCTGCAGAAATTTCAATTGTGTTTTGACCTATTTCATATTTACCGTTTTGTCTATAAACGACTCTTCCTGTTTGGTCAGTAACAATCATTGACACCTCACTGCTTTGAGGCAATGTAAACTCAATTTGTGTTTTATCCTTAAATGGATTAGGTGAATTCTGTCTTACGTCAAAATCAAAATCAGTATTAGCCAGTGCATCATCAAATGCAATTCTGTTTATACTAACCTGATTATTTTCTAAAGTATAAATCTCTGTCTTTAATCCTTTTTGGTATGTAGATAATTCAACTGCAGATTCTTTTCCTGAGAACAACAATTCTATTAACACATCTCCAGATTGTATTACTTTTGGATTTACACCATGCCAACTCATTTTAAATCGACCCTGACCTAAAGCATCCCAAGAAATATTGTCTTGTGAAAAATCTATAGCCATTGGAACTGATGTCAACAGTTCAGTTGAATAATCATCAAACTTTAAATCACATTGCATTCCAAGAATTTCTGCTGTTTGTTTTGCAATCAGCTGTACTCTCGTATTGCCTCTATCTGTTGGAATTTCCTTAAGCTCAATTTCGAATATATTCGCATTACGCGATTCTGTATCCGTATCTAGTAAATTTGCGATAGCAGAATTATTAACATCTCCTATTTTGACACCCATGAAATTCGCATCAAGAATATCAGCATCTAAATCACTGACTTCTACCAATTCTGAGAAAGGCCAAGGATTGGATGGATCGATAAAATTGAAATCTTCTTCAACAAACCTCCAAGAATAATTACTCGGTAATGTTTCATAGATACCCAATATCAATTTCCTTAATTCAATAAGATCTATTGCTGAAATAGTCTCAGAATTATCCGCATCTGCAGCAATCATCTTATATGGAGAGTTCAGTGGCTCTATACCAAGAATATGTCTCTGAATAACAACAAGGTCAAGCGTACTCACCCCATTAAGGTAATTGTCATCTTTAAATGCTTTGACTTCATAATCCTTATACATGTTCACATCATCGAAAGCGTAAACACCAAGCGAAGCCATATTATTATGAGGTCCATCGGTGTCAATTAAAGCCATTTCAACAAGATCCACCAACTCAAATTCTTCTGTTATGACATTACCTGAAATAGTAGCTACCTGAGCACCTGTTCCTATGTTATCACATATATTATCATTGTCCTGTACTAAAATCGTGACTGTACAATAAGCCTTATTCGCAATTGAAGCATTATCATTGTCCCATACGTAAAGATCAACTTCTACAGTGCCAAGATTTGAATTAGGATTAAGGTCATCACAGTCAAGTGTTAAGTTAGTCACTAAAGTATTCTCAGAAAACGATAAGAAAATATCATTAGTAGGACAGTCGTCATACGCACCTAAATCTAAATCACTTGCCCAAATTTCAACACCTAAAGTATCACTGATCGGAATGATAATTTCCGTATGGCAGTATGGTGTTGGCGGTTTATTATCATTAACAGTCAACAATTTAATACATGTCGATTCATTTTTACAATCATCTCTTACAGTCCATGTTATTTTGTGTGTACCGTAAGGATATATGCCGCTGGCATCATTTGTGTTTCCTGTTCTATCAATAGATCCATTGTTTTCAAAATCTATTGTATATGACCATTTTGCATTTTCTGCACAATTCATATTGACATCCTTAAGCTCCCCTATTACACCGTCAACTTGTACTTCGCAAATACCCACTAATTCTCCGTCTACAGATTCGTTGGCACATGTTGCATCTGTAAATTCTGGACCCACTTCATTAATCAACTTAATAATTTGATTATGTGTCCAAATTTCTTCTGGTTGACACCAATCTACAACTATCCATGTTCTTACTAATTTTTGACAAACACCATCAACAATCAAAAACAACTGATCATCAAATGTGAATGTAGCATTGCTACACGTTTTGTTTGTTAAAATCGGTTCTCCAGTTATACTTGGATCTATGTCTCTTAACGTACAATAATCATCTTCTAAATCTATATCCTTTGGAAATCTAATATTAGATAAAGAAAATGGCGAGTTATTTCTCAACGTAATTATTTGTGTACACTCAGCTGTTGTACCACCAGCATCAGTTGCTGTAAAAGTTCTGGTTAGAGTCCCTTCTCCACAATCTCTCATGATTAAGCTTGGATCTAATTCCACAACAGTAGCTGAACATTGATCAGTTGCTGTTGCCGTACCATACTGAGATAAATTTGATGTTGGATCAAAATCTTCATCACAGTTTATTGTTCTGTCTGTAGGACAAGTAATAGTAGGCCCAACGATATCAATCACATTGACATTGACCATACAAAAGTTATGATTACCAAAGTTATCAATAACTCTCACTGCTACCATTGGATTTTCTCCTACATCTGAACAACAGAACTTAACTTTTTGAGACCATCCGCATCTTTCTTCACGCTCAACGATATAATAGTCATTTACTTGCGTTCTTCTTTCTGCATTCCAATTTCCATCGGAATCAACAAATACATGCACATCTCCTTTGGCAAAAGTGAGATCATTAAACGGCTCATTCGTAGCCCAGTTTCTATAAGTAGAAGCAGACCCATTTGTCCAATTCAAGCTTGTATTAGAAAAAGAAACACCACTCAATCCTATGATATAAGTATCAATACCAAATGTAGCAGCTTGTGCTTTCAACCATGCATCTTCAGCTGCATCATTGATGACTGCTGTGTATCCGTCTAGAGCTTCAGATAGAGCAAAAGCCTTAGAAGCTACTTTCTTATCTTTCGATAAATAATAGTAATGTCCATTATATTCTCCTAATGAATGCATGAAATCATAATTGGCTTCTTGACAATCACAATCTCCTATATCCATTCTTTGAATTACTGTTTGATTAATTCCACAATTGTCCCAACTGTTATCATCAAAACTTCCAGGACCCGCAAAGGTCATTCCTGTATCATTTAAAGAAACAGAATTAAATAAATCACAAGCAGGAATAGGTTGCTCATCATCGACAAGTTCGTATTCATTAAAACATTCATCGTTTACATTTCCACATGCATCTCTTACTATGTACTGAACCCAAACAGTATCAGAATCAAATGCTAAATCATTAATTTTATACAAGCCTTCAGTTGCATCAAATTCAACTCCTGTATCAATAAATTGAGAAGGGATGATTCCGTTATTGTCTCTAAGCTTGTATTTAATAGTATATGTAAAACCGTTACATTCTCCCAATACTAATGGGGCATCAATAAATATTGTTGCACCACATTCATGTGTATCTGTAAATCTTACACCTTCTGTAGGTGCGGTACAAATCGGAATATCATTATCCATGACAGTGATGATTTGAGTATGCATAAAATCTTGATTAGCACACTCATCCCAAACTGTCCATTTTCTTAAAATCTTCATTGACCCTTTACATATTGGCAAAACTTCATCAACATATCCTATCACTTGAAGATTAGTACAAAGTAAGCCTGTCGGTCTCCCTGTGCAATCTGGTGAAGGGTTGCCATCTTCATCTCGTGTCCAAATGCCATCATTATCACAGAATAAATTAGCATGTGGTGTTCTATCCTCAGGACATGCATTTAATGATTGGAATGTATTATCTGTATCCATAGCTCCAATAGGATCACTGTCTAAAGTGGAATCAAAATTTGGTGGCCACATGATTGAAGTCAAATCTACTAAATCTACTAATATGGTCACTTCGCATTGGCTACTTGCACCATTGGTAACATCAACCGCCGTCCACGTTCTGATTATAACTTGCGGATCTTGACAAGGATTTGTAGATATATTGTCATCTTCATATGATAAAATAGCATCACTACAATTATCAAAACCTTCTAGTAAGTAATCCTCAGTACCAGGCTGATAAGTGACTGTAACGTCAGCAGGGAAATCTGGAAAACCTGGAAGATTATCTATATCGTCAAAAGTATGACAAGTTGTATTTACAAAATCGTCAGCACAAAATGGACTTAAAGGTGTTATCGATTTATCTTCTACTACAATATTACCCCAACAAGAATTACCTCCACATTTTTCAATAACTGTTACTGTAAATTCATGACCCAATTGATCTTGAGTAATCATATTTGTAGTCAAAACCTCACCGGTTGTAATATCCGTTATTTCTAAAGTATAAGCACCCGGTTTATTATCATTGCCTTCAAGAATCATATCTGGCAGTAACTCTAGAGCACAATCATTATTCAATGAAACATTAACAATATTGTTACATGCCAAAGACCCCACTGTGGAAGGCACTTCAACTTCTAAAGTAGAAACAAAATCACAACCATCAACATGTGTCCCTCTCACTTCTACAACATACATTCCTGTCTGATCAAATTGAATATCTATCCCATCACTCATTCCATTTGCTGGTGTCATTGTTGTACCTGCCGTTGGTAATACCGACCAAGAATCAATAACAAAATCAGTAGGATTACTAATAGAGTAAGAACCGGTCTCTCCTAAACAGATATAACATTCACCTAAAATTTGGACCGTGTCTATAGCTTCTACAATTCTTACAAACTTCTCAACATTTGTCAAGGCACATGAATTAGGATTTCCATTAGTCACACACAGCGTATAATCTCCTGCAGTAGGAAATGTGACTTCTACAGCCGTACCACTTCCAGTCATTGCCATCATCGATCCAGATCCAGTTCCTGGTGTAAATAATGCACCAGATGGTTTTGAATTCCATAATAATGCTAGGTCATTCGGATTATTTATGGTGTATGGCACATCAGTGGCATTACCCAAACAAATATATTCCTCCCCTTGAATTTCATAGTCGTCACTGATATCAGTAGCGTTAATTACAATGTTTGCATTAAACGCACAACCTGCATTTGTTTCTCCAGTGGCTGTCAATGTAAAACTGCCTTGAGCAGGATATACAGCAAAAACACTCAAGTTATTTGCAAATGGCATGAGACTAGGACCTCCAGAAGATGTATAAACAATTGATGAGTTATCAATCTGTAATGCATCTACCATAAGATTTAATCTTATCCTTTCACCCACGCAAACATCTACATTTGCTGTTGCAATTTCTGCAGTTGGCAAAATGCAAGACACCAACTCTGCACTTAAATCTGGTGTTATCGGTGATGCATCTGAAATAGTTACAGAAGGAATATCACCTGACACTGCAAAACCACTAAGTACATATTGGTTTGTTGTTCCTGCCTTTAGCGTTAGTACTGTACCATTAGGAATGCGTACTTGTGGATTGAAACTGCTGAAAATGCCAGAGCTATTTGCCAACACGTAATCGGGATCATCCCCCGTTACAGTCAGTTCAAAGCTAAATACTCCTACAGGGAGTCCATCCGCACAGAGACATTTGTAAGAAGCAGTTTGAGAAATTGCAACACTTGCCGTAAAGCACAATGCTAACATTGTTAACAAACAGTTCTTTGTAAATTGTGTAAGAAATCGTTTAATCATCGATTTAATATTTGTATGTATTCGTTTTTGCTCAAAAGAGAGTTTAGGCATTGATACACCAAACCCCTTTTTCATCGAGGTACTAAGACCAAGATTTAAGCCAAAAGGGCTTTCACATTATAAAAGCTAATAATGTGTTTTTATATTATAATTATCAACTATATGTAGGAGGTTAATTAACAGGGAGTCGTCTAGTTATTAGTCAAATAACTTATTAAACATTTTTTACATTAATTTCATGAGAATTGAAAGTTAGCAGACAAAAAAAATATGTTTTTAGAGCATTTAGCGCAACCAATTGCTCAACAATCGGCTATATAATTCAAAATGCATACTGATGAAAACACTGTTCTATACAATTCTTTTTAGCACAATAACCATGGCCAATGTACATTCACAAAACTGTAATATCGAAGCTGTTTTTGCCGAAACACACGATTGTAATTCCGATGAAAATGTACTTGTAGATATAGAATTTGATGTTACAAATCCCGGCAACCAAGGATTTGAAATCAGAGGGAATGGTCAATCTTATGGTCTATATGACTATGGTGAACCCTTTTACACGGTAGGTCCCATTGCAGGTGACTGTGATACATTATATGAATTTGTAATCATAGATATTGAAAATGAATCATGTAGTAATTTTTATGAATTTTCCGATCCCATTTGTTGCTCAGACGATTGTATTATATATAATATTAACATTGATTCTTTGAGTTGCAATGCGGACGAAACCTATAATTTCATATTAAACTTTAGTCATCTTAATACAACTAATCAATTCTTTGATGTATATGCAGACACTACTCTATTAGGATTTTTTGCTTATGATAATCTCCCTGTTTACATTGAAGGTTTCATTCCTAGACCTGTTGATTTTGATCTCATTAGAATATGTGACAACGATAATCCGGATTGTTGTTTAGTCCATGAATTCTTAAGTCCTGAATGCGAAACATCTGAATGTGACATAAGAGATCTAGAAATAGAATTTTCAGATTGTGATGGTGATTTTTATCTTATAAATTTTGAATTTATATCTGAAAACAATGGCGGAAATGGTTTTACCGTTGCAGGAAACGGTATGGTGCATGGAACTTTTAATTATGGCCAAGATTCTTATTCCATTGGACCTTTTAATGCGTGTAATACAATAAATGAAATCGTAATAATTGATAATGAAAATGAAAATTGCTTTGCCGCAATAGAGTTTAATACTCCAGATTGTTGTGAGTCAAATGAAGAATGCAGTCTCACTGAATTATTTGCAGAAACTTTTTGTGATACTGAATTTGTCTATATCGATTTTCAATTTAATGTTGACAATATCGGAAATGATGGTTTTACAGTCAGAGGTAATGGAAATGTTTATGGCTCATTTGAATATGGTGAAACATTTTACACAATAGGACCACTTGATAATTGTGATTTTAATGAACTCGTTATTATTGACAATCAATTTGAAAATTGTAGCACTGCTATTGGCATAACAGCACCTGAATGTTGCACCCCTGATGAAGAATGCAGCATCACCGAATTATTTGCGGAGTCTTATTGCGAAGATGATTTGACTTTTATAAGTTTTGGATTTGAGACAGACAACACAGGAAATGAGGGCTTTACGGTCAGAGCTAATGGAAATGTTTATGGCTCATTTCAATATGGTGAATCATTTTATACCATAGGACCACTTGAGAATTGTGATTTTAATGAAATCGTTATTATTGACAATCAATTTGAAAATTGTAGCACTGATATTGGCATGAGCCCGCCTGAATGTTGTACTGACTCCAATTGTGAAATATGGGATTTGGAAATACTTAATTATGAATGGCAAGATGAAGAGACTTTTGGGTTCCAAATAAACTTCAGCACAGCAAACACTGGAAACTTAGGATTTGATTTATTTATAAATGGAGAATTTCACAGCTTCCAACTTTACAGTAATGAACCTTATTATTTCTTAATTGAAGATATAAATAATGAAGAAGAGTTTCACATCACAATATGTGATAATGATAATGAAAACTGTTGCACAGAAATCACATACAATCCACCTATCAGTGACTGTGATATTGACAACATTGTAGTTGTACAAACTGAATGCATACTTAACGAATACTATTGGGTTATAAACTTTGATCACCCATTTACTAGCGACATTCAAGAATTCAATTTAATAGGAAACGGCACTGACTACGGCACTTATAATACACAACAATTACCTGTAAGTATAGGTCCATTTAACATTGAAGATGAATTTAATGAACTCGGAATTAAATTCTTAGAATTTGAAAATTGTGGATCAGACATAGAACTCAGTCCAAATTGCGAAACATTGACCATAGATAATATTAAAGAAGAGGCATTCGTATTTAAGCAAAGTCTAGATTATAATATAATTGAATCAAAAGCAGGAGTTCAAAATAAAATTCAATTATTTAGCTTTGACAGTAAACTTATCTACAAAGGGTTTTTCACAGATTCCATAAGCTTATTAAACAACGCATTTCCGACCGGTATATATTACATAGTTATTACAAATGAACAAGGTCGTATTACAAGAAAAATCTTTATTCCATAAATACTAGAGAAGGATTCTTTGCGTAAAAAAAAAGCAAAGGGTCCTTTCCTATCTTATATATTCCATTTAAATGAAATCTTTTCTTTGACAAGGAAACTTTATATCTATATCTTTGATTATAGAATTGTAATTCAATAAGTTTCTAATTTATGTCAAAGAAGAAGTCTATTAATTTAAGCTGGGATGCATTGCAAAAAATGGGTAATCCAGAAAACGCTCCTCATATGCCAGAAGAAAATGATAAACCTAAAAATCATTTTATTGCCAAATCTACTATTAGAGTACACTTAGAAAAGAAAGGCAGAGGTGGCAAACCAGTTTCTATAGTCAAAGGCTTAGAAATGACAAATACGATGATGAAAGACATAGAAAAGAAACTTAAGTCTTTGTGTGGTGTCGGTGGTACCCAAAAAAACGGAGAGATCATTATCCAAGGAGACAAGCGTGATAAGATCGTTGAATATTTAAAATCACGAGGCGCCAAGGACATTAAAAAGTCAGGCGGTTAATCTTTCCAAACTTTCAACATGCGCCATTTATCTTGCATGTCCTTTCTAAATTCATATTTATAAGCGGCGCTAATGACCGCTGCCTCTAATTCTTCATGATACAAATCACTCGTTTCAAAATACATACATCCTTTTGGATTTAAATTCGTTTGGCCCAGAGCCAAAATAGATTTATAAAATACGATCGGATCGTCTTGATCAACAAACAAAGAAATCTCTGGTTCGAAAGTAATGACACTTTGATCCATTCTTTGCAATTCTGTTTTCAAAATATAAGGTGGATTAGAAACGATGACATCAAAGTTTCCCAATCGAACAAATTGAGAGGTATCAAGTATATCGCACTGCTTAAGCTGGGGTTTAAGATTCATCAACTTAGCGTTTTCTTTTACAACATCTAAGGCATTAACTGAGACATCCAAAGCCGTTCCTTGCAAGTTTTCATTTTTATGCATTAAACTTAAAAGAATGCAACCACTCCCCGACCCTATATCCAGAATGGTTCTATTCTGATTGATTTGCTTCATATCAGTTTCTATCCAATACACCAACTCTTCTGTTTCTGGTCTTGGGATAAGCACACTTTCATTAACGATAAATTTATAGCCGTAAAAGAAAGCACGTTTTGTGACGTACTGCACAGGAATTCCCTGTAATAACTTTTCAATATCAGATTCTAAATCACACGAAGTTAATCGCGTATGCGCGTCTAGATAGTAGTTTGTGACATTCTCAGCCTCTCTGCGTCCATATTTACTGAGCAATGCTTTTTTAAGTAATTCTTTAGATTTATATTTATTTAGAACGGTTTTTGCCATATTAATCGAAATATACTTGAATTTAAACACTCAACGTCATGTTGAAGTACGTTTCATCACTGTAAACAAAAGCAATGAGCAGTAAAAACACGATAGAATCCCATCTTCACAAAAATAATGCAGCACTTCCTAAAAACATACAAGATCTTATGAATGCAGCAGAAAGACAGCTTTCAATGTCCTATGCACCCTATTCCAATTTTCATGTTGGAGCAGCTGTATTACTAGAAAACGGTAACATCTATTTAGGTTGTAATCAAGAAAATGCATCTTATCCGCTATGTATGTGTGCAGAGCGTGTGGCACTTTACAATATGGGTGCTCAAGAAAAAGATTTTAATATTTTGGCTATTGCTATTACAGCGCACAATCCAGCTAAAGCGCTGAAAGAACCTGTCATGCCATGTGGTGCCTGTAGACAAGTCATCCAAGAATTTGAATCCAGACAAACTGCTCCCATTGCACTTTATCTAACAAGTGATTGTGAAGAAATTATGCAAATTGTTGGCATAGAAAAGATTTTACCATTCTCTTTTTCCAAAGAACACTTAATCTAGCGCTATAGTTTAATGGCTGCTAAAGTTCATATCACAACTCCAAGCACATAACCTACCTTACAGATTTACGAAAACTCTTCTGATAAAGAATATGTGTTGAACTTTTAGGCCAACGGCATTGGGATAAATCTTAAATACCAAGATCAAATTTTCGAATATTTTAAACGTCTGCATACCAAGGACTTGTACTCAGGCTCAGGGTCAGGCGTGGGCATTTGCAAAAAAATAATCGAAAGCTTTGACGGTTCAATCCATGTAGAATCTAGCATCAACGATGGCAGCATTTTCACAATTAAATTGCCTATATCCATGCGAGTTTAATACCTTTGCCAAAAAATCTTACAGATGAAATTTTTTGATGAGTTAGAATGGCGTGAAATGTTACACGACGTTACACCAGGCGCAGAAGAAGCGACAGAAAAAGGCATGTGCACGGCCTACATTGGATTTGACCCAACGGCTCCTTCATTGACGATTGGAAATTATGTTCAGATCATGATTCTATCATTGTGGCAAAACTCAGGACACAAACCGATAGTCCTAATGGGAGGTGCTACTGGAAGAATTGGAGATCCTTCAGGTAAAGACGAAGAAAGACAATTAAAATCATATGAGGAATTAGATCATAATCTTAATTTTCAAGTCAAGCAAATGGAAAAGTTTCTTGAGTTTGGCGATTCTGGAAACAAGGCAATTCTAAGAAATAATTTGGATTTCTATAAGGATATGAATGTGCTTTCTTTTTTGAGAAATGTAGGAAAAACCTTAACTGTCAGTTATATGATGTCCAAAGATTCTGTAAAAAATAGACTAGATAGTGGATTGTCATTTACAGAATTTAGTTACCAACTTTTGCAAGCTTACGACTTTCAATACCTCTATGAAAAAGACAATTGTAATTTTCAAATGGGCGGATCTGATCAATGGGGCAACATTACCTCAGGTACAGAATTTATTAGAAGAAATTTAACGGATGCGAAAGCTTATGCTGTTACAAGTAGATTGCTTGCAAAGTCAGACGGTAAGAAATTTGGTAAATCTACAAAAGGAAATATTTGGATGGATCCGAATTTAACTTCACCGTACCAATTCTACCAATTTTGGATTAATGCTGATGATGCAGATATTCCAATGTTCACACGATACTTCACTTTTAGAACAAAAGACGAGGTATTAGAAATGGAAAATGAATTAGCAGATGATCCTAGGGCTCAAAAAGAAATATTAGCAGAAGAACTCACCAAACGTATACACTCTGAAAATGACTTTCATGCCGTTAAAGGTGTTTCAGAAATTTTGTTTAATAAGAAATTGGATACAGATGGACTTCGTGGGATGACAAGCGATACGCTATCAATGGTAAGTAAAGAGATTAACTCTTTTGAAATAGATAAAAATGTATTGGGCAACGGCATAAAATTGCAAGATCTTGCAACTGAGCACTGTCCCATTTTTACATCTCTAAGCGAATTCAGACGAGCAGTCAAAGGAAATGCACTAAGTGTAAATAAAAATAAAGTCACAGATGCAGATATAAGTGTATCAGCAGAAGACCTTCTCCAAAATCAATACATAATGATTGAAAATGGAAAGAAGAATAAATTTATGGTTTCTATCAGATAGAGTTTTAGCCTTTACAAATTAGTATTTTATTACTTAGAATTTCATTAAGGCTTAACATCAGCCCTATTCACAAAATCGAGCGAAACTGAATTAATACAATATCTTAATCCAGTGGGATCTGGACCATCTTCAAAAACATGTCCTTGATGACCTCCGCATCTCGCACAATGCACTTCTTGTCGCTTGTAACCTATTTTATAATCAATATCAAGTGCAACGTTATCTTCATTTATTGGCTGATAGAAACTTGGCCAACCTGTTCCTGACTCAAATTTAGTGGCCGAATCAAATAGTGGCAACTCGCAGCCTCTGCATGTGTATACCCCATCTGCTTTGTTCTTTAACAAATCTCCTGTACCAGCGCGTTCAGTACCTTGTTTTCTTAAAACCCTAAACTCCATATCGGTCAATTCAGCTTTCCATTCGGTCTCAGTTTTTTCTATTGGTATATGCACCGAAGGCTTGGCTTTATCTTGGGCTTTTAATTGATTGTTCTTTTGCTGACAAGCACTTAAAAATAATACACTTGTAATTATTGCGATTGTAATAAACTTCATAATTAAATTTTTAGATCAAACATCTTCACCGCGCAATCTTGCATCTTGCTTTTTCGCCATTTCTAAAATCTTGCGCATAGCATTGACAATACTGATAAAGACTAAATAAGAAAAAGTAAATACTACAAATAACCAGCGTAAGGCGCCTGCTTCATCAATGCTTAATCCTGATAAAAGCGAAGCTAAAAAACCACCAGAAACTGCTATGGCTGCGAAACTGATCAAACTGGTAGAAAAATATTGTCCTCTCTTCAAGTACGGAACACTTAATATACAATTAAATAAACCAAAGCACATTAATGCAGAAAACGAAACTTCCCAGTAATATATTGGACTATTCTCTATTTGCCCTCCAGCCATTAAAGCTTTACCTCCTAACATAACCAATACCATGAAGCCCATAGCGAAAGCCAGTTGCTTAAATGGGTGTACCTGTTTGCTAAATATGGATTGCATCTATTAAGTGTATATCTATAGAATGAAATATCAAGCGAATTGTTTAAACTAGTTTACCATAGAGGTCAAAAGCTTCAGTATTAATGATTTCTACATTTGCAAAATCCCCAACTCTAATGTATGTATCACTGGCTTCTACTAAAACTTCATTGTCTACCTCAGGAGAATCATGTTGGGTTCTTCCAATAAAATGATCACCTTCTTTCCTATCAAACAACACTTTGTAGGTCTGACCTATTTTGACCAAATTTTTATCGAAAGAAATCTGCTGTTGTATCTCCATTAATCTATTGGCTCGTTCCGCCTTAACCTCATCAGGCACATCATCATTTAATGTGTGCGCTGTTGTATCTTCCTCATGCGAATACGTAAAAACACCCAAGCGATCAAATTTCATCTCTTGTATATAATCACACACAACTTTAAAATCATCTTCTGTTTCTCCAGGAAACCCTAATAACATAGTTGTCCGCAAAGCAATTTCTGGTAATATAGTTTTGATTTGTTTTATCAAATCCTTTTGATCTTTTTGCGTAATCTGACGACGCATGGATTTCAATATTGGGTCAGCCGCATGTTGTAGGGGTATATCCAAATAATTACAAATCTTAGGCTCCTCTGCCATTGTTTCAATAATCTCCAAAGGAAATTTACTTGGATAGGCGTAATGTAATCTGATCCATTCTATACCTTCAACTTTACACAATGCTTTGAGCAATTGAGGTAAGGCCCTTTCTTTATAAATATCAAGACCATAGTATGTCAATTCTTGTGCTATAAGAATTAATTCCTTGACACCGTTACGTGCAAAATTTTCAGCTTGCTTTACCAGCTTTTCGATGGGTTGCGAAATATGCTTTCCTCTCATCAAAGGTATCGCACAAAATGAGCAAGTTCTATTACACCCTTCCGATATTTTAAGATAAGCATAATGCTGAGGCGTGGCCGTCCATCTCTCACCTATTAATTCATGCTTGTAATCTGCATTCAACTTGTTGAGCAACGCTGGCAATTCCATTGTACCAAAATAGGCATCGACTTCAGGTATCTCTTGCTCAAGATCACTTTTGTAGCGCTCAGACAAACAGCCCGTAACATACAATTTTTCTATAGCCCCTTTATTTTTTAGGTCCGCGCCTTCTAGAATTGTATCAATACTTTCTTGTTTAGCTCTATCAATAAATCCACAAGTATTTATGATCAATACATTGGAATCTTCAGAATGGTTATCATGCTCTACATCAAATTCATTGGCTTGGAGCTGTGTAATAAGGTTCTCAGAATCAACAAGATTTTTCGAACACCCTAAAGTGATTACACTAACTTTATTATTTTTAGGCTTTGTCTTCATGCGGGCTCAAAGATATCTGAATTAAAACTAAAATACTTAGGTGTTTTTCTCGTTCTTTTTAAGAAACTGGCAATATTATGAAAAACTTACTTTTATTAACGTTTATATGCCTTACGGCGAATGTTTTGAGTGCTCAATTTGGGATATCAAGCAAATATCAATCAAATACATTTAAAAACTGGGAGGCTCCATACGCATCCGATCTTGCTACTATTGATCCTGTAGATTTTCAACTTATGGAAAATAGTATTGAATTTGGAGTTAACTATTGGTTTAGGCTCAAGAATAAAAGGATAGAGTTTTTGCCTGAAGTCACCTATGGTAATGTAACTGAAACATTAATCGCAACGTCCACTGACGATTCCTATGTTCCGACAAGTTTAGTCACGATTGGGATAAATTCCAATATTCAAATTTATCCTCTGGATTTCGCAGGTGATTGTAATTGTCCTACTTTTGGAAAAGATGGAAGCATTTTAAAAAAAGGATTCTACTGGTTAATAAATCCGGGAATCGCATTCCACGATTTGACTTTATCTACTGCAAGTGATGATTTTAATGTCAAAAGCACTTCATTTAGAATGGGACTTGGTGCAGGTCTTGATATCGGTATTCATAAATATATCACACTTTCTCCTTTTATAATGTATGATAAAGATTTTCGTATTGCGTCTGAGGTGATCAGCTTGGTAGGCAATTTTGATTATCCTAACGCCTCTAGAAACACATGGAATTTTGGTTTACGTATACTTTTCCGTCCTGATTATGCAAAACAAAACAGAGGACTTTACAGATAGATGAGAAAACTCAAACTCGATGAACTCGACAGATTATCTGTAGAGGAATTTAAAGCCAGTTCAAAGACGCCTATAATTGTGGTTCTTGACAATATCAGATCCGCGCATAATGTCGGGGCATTCTTTCGTACATGTGATGCACTTGCTGTTAGACAATTGGTTTTAACTGGGATTACTGCCAAACCGCCTCATAAAGAAATACACAAATCTGCGATTGGCGCGACTGAGTCTGTGGATTGGATTTATGAAAAAGAAATTTCTACATACCTAGAAACCCTCAAAACTTCTGGTATCAAAATTATAGGGATTGAACAAACTGACAGTTCTATTTCTCTTTTAGATTTTAAGCTCGAAACTAAAGATCCTATAGCTATAGTTTTTGGCAATGAAGTTGAAGGCATTTGTAATTCTGTCCTGACTTTGCTAGATCAATGCATAGAAATTCCGCAATTTGGTACTAAGCATTCTTTTAATGTTTCGGTGTGTGGAGGGATTGTGTTGTGGGAAGCTTTTAAACAATTGAGATAAGCTATTAAGCCAATACTACGCATAAAAGCATTGGTGCTCTTTTTACAAAACTGCTTTCCTAAAAAGCTTTGTCTCATTTATTTTTCCAACTTATATTTTAATGCCGCCTTTACGAAAGCTACAAAAATAGGGTGTGGTTTCTCAACGGTACTTTTCAATTCTGGATGAAATTGTACACCTAAGAAAAAAGGATGATCTGGCAATTCGATTATTTCAACCAAATCTCTGTCAGGATTCACACCAGAAACAATCATATCACTTTTGGAAAATGCTTTTCGATACTTATTGTTGAATTCATATCTGTGTCTGTGGCGTTCCATCACTTCTTGCTTTCCATAAACTTTATATGCAAGTGTGCCTTTGTCAATTTTACATTTGTAGGCGCCCAATCTCATCGTCCCACCTTTATTTTTGATCTTCGTTTGCTCGTCCATCAAGTCAATAACAGGATGTGCAGTACCAGGGTTAATTTCAGCTGATGAAGCCCCTTTGAGTTTTAAGACGGACTTGGCGTATTCTACAACGGCACACTGCATACCTAAGCAAATCCCCAAAAATGGAATATTCTGCTCTCTGACGAACTTTACAGCAGTCAATTTACCTGCTATTCCTCTTTCACCAAAGCCAGGCGCTACCAGAACCCCATCTAAATTTTCAAGTTTTTCTTTAACTTCCTTAGAATCTAATTTTGCAGAATGAATAGGTAACACATTGATTTTACATTCGTTATGTGCCCCAGAGTGAACAAACGCTTCATAAATTGACTTATAGGCATCTGGCAATTCATTGTATTTGCCAATTAAACCAATATTTACCTCATGTGATGGGTTCTTTAATCTTCCTAAGAACTCTTTCCATGCAGACATCTCAGGTGTTCCCGATGATTTAAGCTTTAGCTTTTTAAGAACACGTGTATCAAGTTTCTCTTTAAGCATTAAAAGTGGCACATCATAGATTGTTTTGGCATCTATAGCTTCAATCACAGACTTGGGTCCTACGTTGCAAAACAAGGATAGCTTTTGTTTTAATTCAGATGGAATTTTATGCTCCGAACGACAAACCAAGATATCAGGTTGAATCCCTGCTTTTTGTAATTCTTTCACTGAATGCTGTGTCGGCTTTGTTTTCAACTCCTTAGCTGCACTGAGGTACGGTATTAAAGTTAAATGAACATTTATACAATTCTCATGCCCCAGCTCTTGTTTCAGTTGCCTCAAAGCCTCTAAATAAGGCAGTGATTCAATATCCCCCACAGTTCCCCCAATCTCTGTAATGATGATATCAAAATCCTTTTTCTCAGCTAATAACTGAACCCGTCTTTTGATCTCATCTGTGATATGAGGAATGACTTGAACTGTCTTACCTAGATAAGCCCCTTCTCTTTCTTTATTGATAACAGTTTGATAAATTCTACCAGTTGTAACATTGTTTTCTTGAGACGTTGGTGTATTCAAAAAACGCTCATAGTGACCTAAATCAAGATCTGTTTCAGCTCCATCATCTGTTACATAGCATTCACCATGCTCATAGGGATTCAATGTTCCAGGATCTACATTTATATATGGATCTAATTTTTGGATGGTGACCTTATAGTTTCTTTCTTGAAGAAGCTTAGCCAAAGAGGCAGCAATAATGCCTTTTCCGAGTGATGATGTTACTCCTCCCGTAACGAAAACGTATTTAGTCATAGCCTTGATCTGTTAGATTTGTTACGGGATACGAAGGTAGTTAATTGTTAATAAAATTATAGCCTCACTGCTCTTTTATAAGATATTCTTTAAGATAAGTCTAAGAACCATGACTTTATCAATTGATGTTAAACAGCTTCAAAGCAAAATTTTGCTTTAAAATAAAATGATGCTATGGGCTTTGGAAGACATGCTTTATATATATATGATCAATATAATGTTTCGAAATCGTGCTTTGATGAAGCATCATCAAAAGAATGACTTCAAAAAACGTATTGCACTAATTGAAAATAGCGTAAGTGTACTTAAATTCAATTCTGGAAAATTTAAACCAAAAACTATTTTAGAAATAAGCGCAATCAAAGCTCAGGTCTACAAAAAAATCGCTTAAAAAGAATACTGAACCTTATCACTTGGCTGTTCTTAGTTCTCATTTGCCTCGTTGGCATTATATTAATATCCTAGTTAAATGCCTGATCTATGATTGCTTTCTAGAAATGATTATTGAGCTTCTCTTAATATTTCAAACACATTGAGTTCATATACCTCGGCTATCTTTATATAGTAAATAATTAATATGTGTTTAGATAAAAATAATTATGATGAGCCAAAGAAAAATCTACCTGATTGTAATCGTGGTATTCATGTTACTCCCCATTCAGTATCTCAATCTAAAGTTCACAAAATTCATCAACGAATTGAGGACAGGAAAGAAGACAGCCCATCTTTAAGAGCTTACAATGCAGTAATGCGATTTAAACGAATCCAGCAACTTTCCATTTCTAGATAGCTAATTCAAATACAGCTATTTCTATGATTTAGCGTGGCACTGCCAAATTGTTTTGAAGAATAGTTTAAACGACTAGACTCATAAGCAAGTATCAATATCTAAAGTCACGTCTCAATTCAGCAAAATCAAGGTATTATTCCCTAAACATGGGACGCAGACCCAGACTATTCCGCTCATCTTAAGGTTATTAAACTAAAAAAATATGAATAGTTCAATTTCAAAAGAAGCATCCAAAAGGATAAGAGGCAGTCGTGAGCGCATGAATATTCTTAAAGAATCCGAGTTTCAAGTTATAGAGTATTTATGTACAAAAATGCCCAATTGGGTTAGTCCAGACCTGCTGACTGCAACGGGTATTCTTGGTAGTATGATTATAGCAGCAGGACTAATTTTAGCTGTAAAGATATCTTCTTACTTTCTCCTCCTCAGCGTCTTTGGTTTTGCTGTGCAATGGTTTGGAGATTCTCTAGATGGCCGATTGGCTTATTATAGAAACACGCCGAGAAAATGGTATGGATGGGCATTGGACATTAATGCTGACTGGATATCTATTTGTGTGATTGGCTTAGGTTTCTATTACTATTTTCCTTTTTATAAATCTCTTGCTTTCATCTTTGTTGTTTGTTACGGTGGCAGTATGATACTTTCATTACTTCAGTATAAACTTAATGACAAATATGTTATAGACAAAAATTCAATGGGTCCAACAGAATTAAGAATAATCATTTGCTTAGTGCTGTTACTCGAAATAATTATTCCTAATGCATTGATTGCATTTTCTGCAATCGCTAGTGTCATCTTAATTGTTTCTAATGTTCTAGAATCAAAAAATGTTTTACAAGAAGGTGATATGCGGGACGCCCAAGATAAAATAAAGAAAAGAAGAATGGCTTTAAACGTAGCTTAATCTAGCCTATCAAAATAGAACAAATGTTATTAGAAAAAAGTCTATTAGTAGAAGTACAAATATTTGCAAAAGCACAATTGTCTGCTTTCACAGGGGGATTAATTGATTTCATTAGTATGATAGTACTTACAGAGATCGTTGGCGTATTTTATGTTCTTTCGATTATGATAAGTGGAACCATAGGTGCTTTTGCAAACTTCGGAATTAACAAATATTGGACTTTTGAAAAAAGTAAAATGCAAATAGGCCCTCAGCTTATAAAATTTGTCTTAATGGTGCTAGGCAGTATAGGTTTGAAATGTTTGGGTACTTATTTATTGACAGAAACCTTGATGTGGGATTATAAATTATCAAGATTGATGACAGACGTATTTGTATGTTTTGGATTCAACTACATCTTACAAAGGTTTTGGATTTTTAGGTAAGATAACTTTAATAGTAGAAGTTAAATATAAGAATTCAAAGCTTAAATTGCAGCGTTTTATGATATTTATGGGTTTGTTTGTGACACTAACTTAGAAACGGTTAGCCTCAAGGACCTCAAGGTGATACAGGTGCTCCCGGCACTAATGGATTAAATGGAGCAAATGGTGCTGATGGAGTACAAAGTCCAGAAGGGCCTCAAGGACCCGCAGGGATAAATGGATCAGTTGGCGATGATGGAGCACAAGGACCTGAGGGACCAGAAGGTCTTGCTGGAGCAGCATTCTCCCCTTTATGCACACAAAGTCCAGCGCTCAACTCTTCAACAGTTGATCTAACAAATCAAAATTGGGTAGCAGTGGGTCAGCATTTACAGTTTCAAAAATGGAGACGACTACAACATTGGCTTTATCATACGATGGCTATGCATCTGCGACAACTATCTCTAGTGGTGATTACTTAAAATATTAAATAAGGCTGAACAATCTTGCACCTACAATTGGTTCAAATGGTATCTTGAAAGAAAGTGTTCTTTAAGATCAGATTAACGTTAAGTCAGTATACGACATCAGTTTAGTTCCTGGAACTTACATTGCACAAATGTATGTACAAGCCACAACTTCTGGAGCTACTGCGACGGGCTATACATTAGACGAAGGTGGATTGGGACAAAAAATAATTTGTGTTGAGCAATAAAAAAATAAAATAAATTACATAAGGGATGCAGAAATGTGTACCTTTTTTTTATTTCTGGTTATCTGATTTAGTAGCTAAAATAAATTGCCTCAGACTTGAAGTCAATTATTATATTATCGATAGGCAATTGATCTAAACTTAAGATACCATGCACTTTATTATCAAAGGCAAAACTGATATCTGATAAGTCTTTCTGTGCAACAGAAAGCTCGTTGATACTCAGCTTAGAAATTTGAACTTGATCGATAGAATACACTGTATTTGAACTTTGATGGTCTGCATCTTGCACTTTTATTGCAGCCTTAGAACTGGACAAAAGATGCACATGCTTTTTTAATACCTCAGAGTCAATCACTGAAATAGATGAACCAGTATCAATACAGAAATTATAATATTGATTTTCAATCTCGAGAGGTAATAAGGTGAAACCATTATCTACAATTATTTTAGAACGCAGAAACCTTCCATTTGCAATGGCATTGATGGATTCTCTGGGAGAAAACTCAATCTTATTATTAAGGTTGTCAATGTGCATGACGTCTGCCTCAAATAAATGAGCTCCTATTATACCTAATAATTTATGCTTTGTTATTTCTTCCAGTTTTAAAAGATCTGACCTATAAGCTTCAACATCTGTAAGATTTAAACTCCCTAGCGTTAAGGACTTTATATCTAGAGCTTCTCCCATAACTTGACCGTTAAAAGTATAAAAGGCCATTTGTTCTATCTTATTATTTGAAGCATTTGAGAAGTACCTACTATTGACAAGAATTGAATTAGCACCTGTATCAAAAATAAAGCTGCCTTTGTGTCCATTTACCTCAGCATCGATTAAAATCAGACCATTAGATTTCTTAAAAGGCATTGTTATCATGGCTTCTACCACAACATTCGCCGAAAGGCTGGCACCTATCAGCAGTACAAAAATGAAGGCTATAATATGTTTAATATGAAAGTTCAATTTCTTTAAATCCTTGATCTACTTATAATATTAAGCAGATTATCAGCGAAAAGCAAGCATTTGGTAACATTAAGTTAACATTGGAGTAATTTTTACATAACTTTTATGATACATTTGGTTAACTTTGAGCTGTAGGATAAAAAAAAACCCCGACTGACATCGAGGCTACGGTTTTTACCGTTTGAAAAAATTGCAACTTTAAAGACTTAAAAAAGTCTCCATTTATTTTAGTCTATAAGACAGACTTAAGGAGACGGTTGTTCCTGGGTTTAATCTAGTGAAGAGTTGATCTTGCGTATTAAATGACTGGAATACGGACTCTCTTTTACTTCCCAAAATGTATCTTCTTTTAGGCCTAATTTGAATTTATCTTCCTTTCCAAAACTGGAGGTTTCCTGAAAGATTGCGCTTTTAAAAAGCCTTGTATAAACAACTGGTCTTACCGCC
>ENA-ORXM01001272-ORXM01001272.1-marine-metagenome-genome-assembly--contig:-NODE-1272-length-36175-cov-4.223641_pt1 | contig 36175 bp, 34 predicted proteins | sample MGYA00237867_ERZ511480 | MGnify/ENA primary metagenome ERZ511480 (study PRJEB26309, sample SAMN06266103) | marine metagenome | isolation source: Algal blade | place: United Kingdom:Sidmouth, United... | reverse complement strand
TGAAGATATGCCAGGTTCAAATTGATAAAATAGAAAGAATAAGAATAAGCAGATTGAAGAAAAAAACACCCACCGGGGAATAAGCTCTTTATAGTCGCGATAGAAATAAATCATCACAAATAAACCGACTACAGGAATGCAAATACTATTTCCTAGACTGAATAATGCCAAAATCAAAAATAAAATGGCAGCTATGACATTCTTCTGATCGACTAATAACTTAAGTGACAAACATCCGAATAAGACTACAGATGAATGCACAATAGACGTGCCTGTCCAATTAGATAGCATATTAACAGGCATAAAGCAGGTTATACACGTCAGTAAGGCAAATACGATTGAATTGACTGGGATACCTGAATCTCGAACCAGAAGTAGAATAGTACTTAAGTAAATTAGTCGTTTATTGAAGTCTAAGCTTTGTTGCCGGTGGTAAAACTACCGGCAATTTAGTTTAAGCTTATTTTTTGTTTTGTACACTTGATGAAAGTAATTACCTATTTGCATGAATTGAACAATTGACCTATCTTCCAACGGCCTCAAAAATCAATTGCTTTCTATCGTAGTAAAAAATAAGTCTAAATACACCTGATTAAGTGGTGTTATATATGAAGTGGATAAAGATATTTTTGATTTCTATGTTTTGTGTGTTTTCTGCACAAGGTTTTTTGTATGCCCAAAATTCAAATACGGATTATACCTTTATAAACATAGAACAGGATAACACCCAAAGGGCTGTCTCTACAATAGTTCAAGATAGCATGGGGCTCATTTGGATGGGTACCAATGGAGTAGGGTTAAAGAAGTATAATGGTATTGATATAACTACTTACACACAGGATGTTAACGATTCAAAATCGTTAAGTAATTCAATAATATTCACTTCCTACGTTGATAGTTCAAATAGATTGTGGGTGGGTACAGAAACAGGTTTGGATTTATATGATAGAGACCTTGATATTTTCATTGCAGTGCAGTTGCAGAATAAAACCGTATTGCAGAGAGGTGTTTTAATTAATGCCATACAAGAAGGTATAAACGGAGAGCTTTTAGTAGGTTCTTACTATAATGGAGTATTTAGGGTTAATCCAAAAACCTTACAAAGTGAATCTATTCCTTTTCAATCTACACTATCAAAATCAGATATTCAAGTAACAAATATATTAAAAAGTGTTTCTGGTAAAATATTTGTAGCCACTAATCACGGTCTGTTTGAGTATGATGGTGTAAGGATTATACCCTCTCAGATTTTAAACGATCATGATAAAAAAAATATTGACCTAGACATTAGTATCCTAACAATGTTTCAAGATAAAGAAGGTGCCGTTTGGTTGGGCACTTTTTCTGATGGTTTAATTAAGATAAAACAGCAATCTTCTGGCGAGTATGAAATAAATAATTATTCTATCTCCGAACAGCGGATTTTATCAATAGCCCAAGCAAGCGATGGAAACATCCTATGTGGTACAGAAAATGATGGGCTTTACGTTTTAGATACTGATGGAACTTTAATAAAGAACTATCGCTATGATAAGTCGGATATTCATAGTATAAAATCAAATTCCATATGGTCTGTTTATGTAGATAAACAGGAACGTATTTGGATTGGGTACTACAATAAAGGAGTTGGTGTGCATGATAGGTTGTATAATAAATTCAATGATAATATAAACCTATATCAAATTAACAATGCCCTTATTTTAACATCGGTAACAGCTATTGTGAGTGATAAAAAAGACAGATTATGGTTTGGTTTAGACGGAGGAGGCGTTGATGTATATGACGCTAAAAAGAAAAAAATCATTCATTTAAAAGATGACCAAAACCCTATAGCAAAGAATCTTGATGCGGCGGCGGTTACAGCAATGTTCTTTGATAGTCAAAACAATCTATGGGTAGGTACGTGGGATTCTGGTATTTATTTTCTTCAAGAAAATACATCAGAATTTATAAACTATACATCATCAAACACAAATGGAGGGTTGACCAATAACCGTATAATGACGTTTGATGAAGATAAAAATGGAATAATTTGGATTGGTTCATATGAAGAGGGGATACATTCCTATGAGCCTAAAACTAAAAAATTCACTGCTCATAACGCTCAAATTTTTAATGATAGAATTCCTAGCCAGGGAGAAGTTCGTAAGGTTTTAGTAGATAGTAATGACTTTCTTTGGATAGGTACAACGGGAGGTCTGTATAAAATCCCTACAAATTTTTCTGCAGGGGAGAAGGTAGTTTCTTTAGTAGAATTTATGTACGCAACTAATCGTCAAAATTTAATCGTAGATAGGGTTGTATCATTATTTGAGGATAGCCGCAATATGATATGGATAGGCACAACTGGTGGTGGCCTCTGTCAATACAATCCTCAAGAGGATTCATTTACTTGGTATAGCCAAAAAGAAGGTCTAGGCCAAGAGAATATTGCTTCAATTCAGGAAGACGATAAAGGCGATATTTGGTTAAGCGGAAACAATGGTATTTCTAGACTGAATGTGGGAGAAAGTGAGTTTAAGAATTTTGATGTACATGACGGCTTGTTCGCTAATGATTTTAATTATAACTCTGCATACAAAGATGAATCTGGCACTTTATATTTTGGTAGTTACGAGGGCGTAAATTCTATAGATCCCGAAAACTTGAATTTTAACCAAAACATGCCACAAGTTTACTTTACGGACTTTAAACTTTTTAATAAGTCGGTCGTTCCAAACGTGAAAGATTCTCCTTTAAGCAAGGTAATTGGGCGTACGGAAAAGATTACGCTAAAGCATAATCAATCTGTTTTTAGTATAGACTATGCGGGAATTAACTTTACGAGACCCCAGAAGAATCAATATGCTTATTTTCTACAAGGTTTTGATAACCGTTGGAATTATGTTGGGGAAACTAGAAGCGCTACCTACACGAATCTACCTGTGGGCGATTATGTTTTTAAGGTAAAAGCAGCTAATAATGACGGTTTTTGGAGCGAGACTCCAAAAACACTACGATTAACAATTTTAGCACCTTGGTGGAGTACAAATACTGCCATTACACTATATATATTGGCAGCTTTTCTTATCTCATACTTTTTGGCCAAGTTTGCAAATCAGCGAGTTCAGGAAAAAAGAATGGTTCAATTTGAACGCGAAAAGCGGTTACAGGAAGAAGTTTTGAACGATAGAAAAATTCAATTTTTCACTAATATCTCCCATGAATTTAGGACTCCGCTTACGCTTATCTTAAATCCGTTAGAAGATATTATTAGAGATCCAGGAACTAGTTTTTCTCAAAAAATGAAAGAAAAGTTGGGGATTATCCACAAGAACACCAGCAGACTAAAACGGTTAATAGATGAGTTAATGGATTTTAGAAAGCTAGATATTAATAAGCTTAACGTAAAGGTGTCAGAATTAGAGGCGGTTTCATTTGTAAATGAAATCACAGGACATTTTGAAGAGGAAGCAATCTTAAAGGATATTCATTTTTTAATAGAATCAGAAGAAACAGCAATTACACTTTGGAGCGACCCTTCCATGTTGGAAAAAGTTATATTTAACATTCTTTCAAATGCCTTTAAAATTACACCCGATAGAGGAATCATAACGGTTTCCATTTTTAGATGTGCTAATGAAATTATATTTCCTCTGATAAATGAAACGGAATCTTTTCAAGCCTTGGAAATAAGTATTGAGGATACTGGTACCGGTATTGGAAAAAAAGATTTAGAAAAAGTTTTTGAACGCTTTTACCAAGTAGAAAAGATGAATAGCCAGTACTATGGGGGTACGGGTATTGGCTTGGAAGTGGTAAAAAGTTTTCTGGATCTTTTAAAAGGAAAAATAATTGTTGAGAGTGAAGAGGGGTTAGGTACCAAGTTTAGAATATTTTTACCGCTTGGTAATGCCCACTTTATGCCTGGTGAGCTGTTCTTAAAACCGTCGGTTGGAACCAATGAGGTATATTCCGTTGAGGCAGGTGAAGATATCGTAAATCAATTTTCGGAGAATGGAGCAGTAACGACACTACTAATAGTAGAAGATAACGCAGAATTAAGGGCATATTTAAAAAGTGAATTAATAGGAAATTACAAGGTTGTAGAAGCGGTAAATGGTAATGAAGCATTAAAAGCTGCCGAAAAAATAATCCCAGATATAATTCTTTCTGATGTGGTTATGCCAGAAATGGATGGCTTAGAGTTTTGCAGAAATATTAGAGAAAATCTAAAGACGAGTCATATTCCTATTCTTATGTTGACCGCAAAAACAATGACGGATGATTGGGTTAAAGGAATTGATAGTGGTGCGGATATTTATTTGACCAAGCCATTTGAAATGACAGTATTAAAGGCACAATTAAAACAGATATTGAGCAGTAGGCAGGTCTTGTTCAATAAGTATTTGAATGATTCAAATAATGTAAAAGTACCGGAGAATACTTCAGAACTTGACAAAAATTTTATCGCTAAGGTGTTGAAGTACATTACTGTTAATCTCTCTGATGAAAATCTAAATGTAGAACAATTGGCAGAAGAGGTAAATCTTAGCAGAAGTCAATTATATAGAAAAATAAAGGCACTTACCGGGTATTCGGCAATTGAATTCTTAAGGAATATTAGACTTGAAAAAGCAAAGCAGATGATAGAAACGGGGAACGAGTCTATTAGTGAAGTATGTTTTAAAGTCGGTTTTTCTTCACCTTCTTACTTCACAAAGTGTTTCAAGGCTCATTTTGGTTTTCTTCCTACGGAATTAAAATAGTAACTAAGAGTTTCACACTTCATTTTTTGGTTTGAAATACAACTGTTTTTACTAGATATATATTATGAATAATATAGTACGGAGTTTGTCCTCTACAAAGGTATAAGCTTGCAATATAGGGCCTTGTTCGATTTGTTTTTAAGTAAAAGCTTTTAAATCGATTTCCAAATAGTTTAAAAAATATCATTTCGTTAATTCAGTTATTGAATAACGTTACTTATTCTATCATAGTTGAAGCTATACAAAGGCTACTAACCCCATTTGGTATTTGTACACCATCCTGTAATCAACTACAATAATAGCAGAACTCTAGATTTTAATTATAAATAACTTTATTGGTATTTATAGTTGAACGGCCCACAATAAACATAGTCGTACTTATTGTTTTATTTTGATGAGCAACATCACCATAATTTTATATAAGGTGTAAAAACTAGTCTAGTAGAAGTAAGGGAACAGCTTATAATATCTGTTCAGAGTTAATTAGAAATCTGCCAATATTAAAAAAAAGAGTGTCAGATTAAATTAGGTTCTAGCCGATATGAAGCATAAAAAAAGCCCGATTTTATATCGGGCTTTTTTTATAATTTTTAATATTTGAGGTTATACAACTTCAACTTCCGGGTTCTCTTTTCTTTTTTTCATCCAGAAATAAAGTACGGTAAAAAGGACAATTAAAATACCGGGAAAGATGGTCATTGTAAGTAAGGTAGCTTGCCCAGATACCAATTCTAATTCATCACCGGTGAAACCTTCAGCAGCAGCTATAGCTTTGTCAGAGTCAATCCATCCACCAATAATCGGCTGAAATATAGAGCTAGAGAACATACCCACAGCACCAACAATAGAAAGTCCTAGAGCACCACTTTTTGGGATTTTATCTGCAACAAAACCAATCATATTAGGCCAGAAGTAAGCAACTCCTAATGCAAAAAAGATAGCAGCAACGTAAGCCATTGTTCCAGTTTGCGTGCTGAAAAGGTATATGCCTAACGTAGCAAGAACTGCCGAACCTAAAAGAACCCCGGTTTGGTTGAACTTAGCAACCATGTTACCTCCAAAGAATCTAGCTACTGCCATTAAACCTGCAGTTAGCGCCAAAATTATCATAGGGTTGGCTCCACTTTTAGATAAGATAAGCCCTACCCATTGGTTGGGACCAAATTCTGAAATAGCGGTCAACGCCATACAAACAAGCATGAATATAAAAAGAGGAGAAAACATTGCTTTAAAGTTTCCGCTTATAGTAGCTGCTTCTGCTTCTTTTGCTTTTGGCCATGATTGGCCAAAGAAAAGATAGGCATAAATCAATGTAGGTATAAGAATCAACCAAATTTGACTTTCCCAGCTAAAAGACATATCGGTCATAAAACCAGAAACAAGGCTTCCAATAGCAATGCCGCCAGGAAACCACATATGAAAGCGGTTCAGCATGGTACTCATTTTGTTTCCTTGATATGCATCTGCAATCATAGGATTACAGGCCGCTTCGGTACAACCGTTCCCTAAACCTATGAGAAGGGTAGAAATGAGAAGACCCACATAACTTCCTGAATAAATAGTTAATATAATACCAATGGCATGAGCAAAGAATGCAAATTGCATAATGGCTTTTCCGCCTACTTTATGATAAATTAATCCGCCTACGACCATAGACAAAGGAAATCCTAAAAACCACATAGAGTTTATGAAGCCCAGTTGCTCAGCACTTAAACTTAGTTCTTCTCCTAGTTGAGGAAGAATTCCTGCCCTGATACTAAAAGAAAATGCAGTTGTAATCAATGCAAAGCAGCTTGCATAAAAAAGTCTATTGGCGTTTGAGGCCATTCCATTTGTTGTTTCCATAAAAAATTGGTTTGTTGTTTAAGCTGAAATTCGTAAAAGTAACTTTTGATAAATATTTATTGCGAAAATCGAAACGAAAGATAAATCAAAAATATGTAATTGATAAAAAAAATCAGAATTTAACAACTATGTTTAATGCCGTCCAAGGCTTGATAATTAGTACTTAAATCCTATTTTTAAGCAAAAGATGTGTTAAATATACACTTGTTTGACCAAGGTGTACTATCTTCAAGGTGCCAGAACTCAGGGAATTATCTTTAAAAAGTGAAGAGTCTCATTTAAGGAGGTGCGTTAAACAAAGAATAGTAACCGTAAAATAAGACCCGAGGATTTAGATAGGTAAAATTAACATTATTACTATTTTTTGATAATTTGACCTTTACAAAATTGAGAAAAACGCAAGGCTAAGCTTAAAAAAATGCTGCATTATTTTTATATTCACACTTGCGCTGTAACTGGCTCACATACTACATTTAATTTAGAAAAATCGAGAAAATGAAAGAAGACAAGACCAAAACCAGTACGAACAAAAAATCTAGAAGAGATTTTGTTAAGAACACTGCTCTATTTACCGGCGGAGCTATCTTATTGCCAAACCTGCATATGAGTGGTATGGCAAATGTAGCAGGAAACAAGAAACTAAAATTAGCATTGGTAGGTTGTGGTGGCCGTGGAACGGGTGCCGCTGTACAAGCTTTGACCGCAGATGAGAATGTAGAACTTGTTGCTATGGCAGATGCTTTCGAAGATCGCTTAAAGGGTAGTTTGGCAAATATTTCTAAAGCGATGGGCGAAACCAAAAAAATCAATGTAAAAGAGAAGAATCAATTTGTTGGTTTTGATGCAGCAACCAAGGCTATGGATTTAGCCGATGTGGTCATTCTAGCAACCCCACCAGGTTTCCGTCCGCAACATTTTGAGTATGCCGTAAATAACGGTAAACATGTGTTTATGGAAAAACCGGTAGCAACAGACGTTCCAGGAGTACGTAAGGTATTAGCAGCTGCAAAAAAAGCAAAAGAAAATAAATTGAACGTAGTGGTGGGTCTTCAAAGACACTATCAAGACAGTTATCTGGCCGCTATAGACCAGATTAAAAAAGACTCCATAGGTAAGATAGTTTCTGGGCAGGTATATTGGAACAGTGGAGGAGTATGGGTTCGTGAAAGACAACCACAACAGAGTGAGCTTGAATATCAAATGAGAAATTGGTATTACTTTAATTGGCTGTGTGGAGATCATATTTTGGAACAGCACATCCATAATATAGATGTTGCCAATTGGTTTGTTGGTGAGTATCCTATTTCGGCACAAGGAATGGGGGGTAGACAAGTAAGAAAAGGTAAAGATCACGGAGAAATATTCGATCATCATTTTGTAGAGTATACGTATCCAAGTGGAGCTGTAATTGCTAGTCAATGTCGTCATCAGCCGGAAACGATGAGCAAGGTTTCGGAATTCTTCCAAGGAACAAAAGGTACTGTTTACACTAAAGGAGATAATGCAACTTTGACGGATTGGAACGGTAATTCCATATTTGAACACAGAGGAAAAGAAGATCCTAATCCCTATCAGGTAGAACATATTAAACTTTTTGAATCCATAAGAAACGGAGGCGTAATTGCCGATGCAGAAAATGGTGCTAAAAGTACTATGAGTGCTATAATCGGTAGAATGGCTACGTATTCTGGTAAGGTCATAAAATGGGATGAGGCTATGCAATCTAATATAGACTTGGCACCAGATGAATTAACGTGGGATTCTCCTGCGCCTGTACAACCCAATGCAGATGGTACATATAAAATACCAACACCAGGGGAAACAGTTGTTATTTAATTCATAAACATCAGAGAATAACAGTGTCCCCTTGCTTTTTGGGGACATTTTTTTGTTTTTTTATAAAGAAAGAGACAGCTTTTAATATAATGGTTAACCAAAAAATAGGGTTAACTTTGTTTTCCATTTTTGACATATAGTTATGCATAATACAATTAAAATTTTCGCTTCAGTTGCGGTTATTTGCTTTTTTATTAGTTGTAAGGAAGAGAAATCCCAAAAGGCAGAAGTACTAAAAACTGCCGAAAAGGTAGAAAAGTCAAAACCCATTACAGTTGATACCACGGTTGTAAAAGAAAAACCAGAAGATGTGGCAACTCCAAAAGGAATGGTTTGGATTCCGGGAACTGTTTTTTCACAGGGTGCGGTCCCACAAGATAAAGCAGCAATGGAGCATGAAAAGCCCGCGCATAAAGTTGCGATTGATGGTTTTTTTATGGATATCACGGAAGTAACTAATAACGACTTCAAAAAATTTGTAAAAGAAACAGGTTATGAAACTGTAGCAGAACGAGAAATTAATTGGGAAGAAATGAAAAAACAACTTCCTGAAGGCACCCCTAAACCCCATGATAGCATTATGCAGCCTGGTTCGCTGACTTTTAAACAAGCTAAAAGTTCGGTGCCTAATCTTTATGATTTTTCGCAATGGTGGAGTTGGACCATAGGTGCTGATTGGCAGCATCCAAATGGCCCTGGCAGTTCTATTAAGGGTAAAGGTAACTACCCGGTAGTACATATTGCTTATGAAGATGCTTTGGCGTATTGCCAATGGGCCAATAGGCGTTTGCCTACAGAAGCGGAGTGGGAACGCGCTGCCCGTGGCAACCATTTAACAACAACTTATTTCTGGGGAGATGAGGATACCAAATTATCCGAAAAAGCCAATACGTGGGAAGGGGAATTTCCTGTAACCAATGTTGAGACGGATGGTTTTGGGCTTCGAGCTCCGGTAAAGACTTATCCTGCTAATGATTTTGGGTTGTATGATATGGCAGGTAATGTTTGGGAATGGACTAATGATTGGTATAATACCAATTACTATAATGAATTGAATTCCGCATATCCAATAGCTAAAAACCCATTAGGAGCGGACCAGGCTTATAATGAAAGAGACCCTTACGCAAAGGAAAAAGTCATGAAAGGCGGGTCGTTTTTGTGTAATGCAAGTTATTGTGCCAGTTATAGAGTATCATCTCGTATGGCTACTAGTTTAGATTCATCATTAGAACATTTAGGTTTTAGGACTGTTGCTACACCAGAAATGGTGCGCAATTCAAAATAAATTATTTCTCTTATGCAGTTTTTAGAAAATTTTAAGCCAGAATTGGTTATTTCATCACCAGGTAGAATTAACCTGATCGGTGAACACACTGATTATAATATGGGATATGTGCTTCCAACGGCCATAGAAAAGAATATTACATTCGGTTTTAAGAAGAACGGTTCTGATAATCAATGTCATGTGTACAGTAAAACGTATGATACAGGTTTTGAAATCGATTTAAATAAAATAGCGGTCAGTAAAGTAGAGTGGGAGAATTATATTCTTGGTGTACTAAATGAAATTTCAAAACGAACGGATAAAGTTCGAGGTTTTGATTGTATCGTAGAAAGTAACTTGCCTACTGGTTCTGGTCTTAGCTCGTCTGCTGCTTTGGAATGTGGTTTGGCTTTTGGGTTGAACGAGATTTTTGACTTGGGGCTTTCCAAAATAGAAATTGTTCAACTTTCACAAACTGCAGAGCACACCTATGTGGGAACGCAATGCGGTATAATGGATCAATTTGCTTCGGTTATGAGTGAACCGGGAAATGTGATTCTATTGGATTGTCGTTCATTAGATTACAAGCATATTCCTATTGATTTAAATCCATATAAAATTATCTTGTTGAATACCAAAGTATCTCACAACCTGGCTTCTAGCGAGTATAATACAAGAAAACAAGAATGCGAACAAGGTGTTGCCGTTATTCAAAAGGAATATCCAAACGTAAAATCCTTAAGGGATGTTGACAAAGAAATGCTTCTAGCATCTAAAGAAAACATGAGTCCCATAGTTTACAATAGATGTTCTTTTATAGTGAAAGAAAACGATAGAGTTTTAGAAATGGTTGAGGCTCTAAAGCAAAACGATTTAAAAGCGGTAGGGCAAATTCTGTACAAGGCCCACGATGGTATTAGTAAAGAATACGAAGTTAGTTGCCCTGAATCTGATTTTTTGGTAGATTTTTCCAAGGATAATAATCGGGTTTTAGGAGCTAGACAGACCGGTGGCGGTTTTGGTGGCTGTACTTTAAATATCGTACATGAAAGTGCGGTAGGAGATTTTGTAAGTGAAGCAACAAAAGCATACAAAGATAAATTCGATATTACTTTAGAAGCGTTTGAAGTGCGGCCAAGTGGTGGTACATCTGCTATATAGTGTTAAAAGGCCAATCTTAAGATTGGCCTTTAATTTTTTAAAATAAGCAATTATTCAGCCTGAGAGTTCATTAAGGCATCCTCCAGTGCAAGTTTCTTATGCCTACTTAGGGGAATGGCCTGTCCGCAAACTTCAACTTGTGATCCATTGAATTTATCAACTTTATCCAAGTTTATAATGTATGATTTATGAACACGTAAAAATCTGTCTTCAGGAAGCTTCTCAGCAAAAGATTTCATGGTAGAAAGGATTAGAACGTTCTTTTCATCCGTTACTATTTTAATATAGTCTCCAAGACCTTCAATCCATTTTATCTCACTAAGAGATAGCTTTACTTTTTTAAGTTTACTGTTCACATAAATATAATCTTCCTCTTTTTCCTCAGTTTCAATACTGTTCAGTAACGCCCTTTTTATAGCGATATTAAAGCGGTTTTGACCAATTGGTTTAAGTAGATAATCGGTTACATCGTAATCGAAAGCCTGCATGGCATATTCTTCCTTTGCGGAAATAAGGATAATCTGAGGCCGGTTTTTTAAAGAGTCTATAAACTGAAAACCATTGATCAGGGGCATTTCAATATCAAGAAAAACAAGATCAACATCATCTTTTTCCATATTTTTTTGCGCTTCTATTGCATTCTTGTAATCAGCAAGAAAACGAAGATTAATATGGTTTTTTATTAGTTTGGTAACCGCAGTACGTTGCGTTTTAGAGTCATCTATAACTACACACGTTAATTTTACAGAGTTCATAGTAAGAGGATTGTTTAAAAAGTATATAACTTCTTAAAGAGGTTAAATATTCATTAATTAATCACCTTCTTTTTACAGTTGTGGGGCCAGATAAAAATATAGGTCAGCTATTGCAAATATATAGTTTATAAATTTATTGATCCTTGGACAGTTTCATAATAGGTTCTGAAATCCTAATTTTTCAATCATAAGCCGAAAAACTGATGGATGTCATATTTTTACCTCTTAGAAGGTTATAGTTTTATTAAAACAAATCAAAAGTCATGCTAAAAGTACTTCTCCCGACAGATTTTTCAGAAAATTCTAGAAATGCAATAGATTATGCTCTGCATTTTTATAAGGATATAGAGTGTACTTTTTATCTTTTACATACATACACGCCAACAGCGTTACGAATTGATTATATTCTTGGTTCTCCCGCACAGGTAGGTTTAGGAGATAATTGGCAGGTGGAAACTGAGGTTCAAATTAATGAATTTCGTGATGAGTTAAATGGTACGAACCATAATTCAAAACACCAATTTATAACTCACATTGCATTAGAATCTTTATTGGAAGAAGTTCTAAAAGTAACTACCAAAGAGGGTATAGATATTATAGTTATGGGTACACAGGGTGCATCTGGCGTCAAATCCGTTTTTTTAGGCACTAAAACCATGAATGTTTTAAAAATAGCGGCATGTCCTGTGCTTGTGGTACCAAATGGATGTTTATATAAAGAACCAACTAATGTGGCCTTGGCAACTAATTTTAAGCGTAATTTCTCTGCAGAGGTAATGATGCCCATAAGACGAATACTTTCTCGTTTTAAGGCAGCCATGCGTATTATGCATATAAATGAGGAAGAACGGTTAGATTCTATCCAGGAGTCCAATAGAAATACTTTGGATGCCTACTTGGGTGATTTTAACCCTACCTATCATTGGATGCCTAATTTTTCTAATAAAACTAAAAGTATTCAGGTTTTTCTAAAGGAATTGGAAATTGATTTCTTGACGATGATACAATACGATCATGATTTTTTTGAAGGTTTAATGCGTGAGCCTGTTATTAAAAAAGTGAGTTTCTGTATAGAAATCCCATTCTTGGTGATACCGGTAGTAGACTAGCTATAGATATTAAGAAGTTTGAATGGCGTTCATAAACGAGTCTCTTCTACTTCGGCTTAAGGTTATTCTTTTGCCTTCAACTTCAACCGTAGTATTGGTGAAATTTTCTATTCTTTTTAAGTTAATGATGTATGATTTGTGTATCCGTAGGAACTGTGAGTTCGGTAGTTTTTTTTCAAAAGCTTTCATTGAGGACAAAACAATGTGGTTAGATTTCTCAGTAACCAATTTTACGTAATCTCCTAAAGCTTCTATCCATTTAATATCTCCATAGTTCACTTTCACTTTTCTAGAATTACTTTTTACGAAAAAATGCTTTTTATCCTGTGGGTCACGTAAAAGTTGTGCGTTACATACGGCTCTATTTATAGCCTTATCAAATCTTGTAGGGGAGAGGGGCTTTAATAAATAGTCCGTTATATTATAATTAAAAGCTCTAAAGGCATTATCCGGAGTAGTACTGAGCAATATTATTTGTGGACATTCTTTAAAAGTTTCAAGTAAGTCAAAGCCATTTATAAAAGGTAGTTCTATGGTAAGGAAAAGAAGGTCTACATTTTTATTAGCTCGGTTATTTTTGGCTTCTATTCCATTCCTATATGTCTTTTCAAGTTTTAAATTGGGATGATGGTAGATTAACTGCGATAGTTTGTGGCTATGCACGGGCGAATTTTCAATGATTGTACAAGATAGTTTTAGATTGTCCATAATACTTTATTTTTTTTCAACAAGTATTTACGAGAGTGGGATGGTCAAGGTTTGGTTTTTCAACAAGTTTTTGTGAACATGGGTATAAAAAATGATTAGGTTTACTCGTGAATGGTAATATTTACAGTCTACTTGAAGGTTTGTAAGAACTTGAATTGAAAACGACCAATACATAAAACTTTTAATAACTTTTATAATGGTCTTTTTACAAAAAGGCTATTTTTGTTTATTAACTATTTTAAAATGAGTATTTGATTATGTCTGAGAAAATAGAAAGGCTAAAAACGTTGATTATAGGATCGGGACCTGCGGGTTATACCGCTGCAATTTATGCGGCCCGAGCAGATTTAAAACCGGTTGTGTATACGGGAATGGAGCCCGGAGGGCAGTTGACCACTACAACTGAGGTCGATAATTTTCCTGGATATCCAGAAGGTATAGATGGCCCAAGTATGATGGTGCAATTACAGCAACAAGCAGAGCGCTTTGGAACAGAGGTCCGAATAGGAATGGCAACTGCTGTTGAGTTGAGTGATACCGTTGGTGGCATTCATAAAGTCACCATAGATGATAATAAGACAATAGAAGCCGAATCCATAATTATTTCCACAGGCGCTTCTGCAAAATATTTAAATATTCCTAGTGAACAACGTTTGCGTGGTGGTGGTGTTTCGGCATGCGCCGTCTGTGATGGATTTTTCTATAAAGGTCAAGATGTAGCCATAGTAGGCGCGGGAGATACTGCTGCCGAAGAGGCTTCTTATTTGGCTAATATCTGTAATAAGGTAACTATGTTAGTCCGGAAGGACTATATGCGTGCTTCTAAAGCTATGCAGCATCGTGTACAGAACATGAAAAATATAGAAATTCGCTACAACACAGAAGTAGACGAAGTTTTGGGAGAGCAAGTAGTTGAAGGCTTACGTATGGTCAACAACCAAACAGGAGCCAAGGAAGATATTGCTATTACAGGTCTTTTTATTGCTATTGGTCATAAACCCAGTACGGATATATTTAAAGGTCAGTTAGATATGGACGAAACAGGATATATCATTACCAAAGGAAAATCTACAAAAACTAACAAGCCAGGTGTTTTTGCAAGTGGCGATGCTCAAGATAGAGAATATCGTCAAGCAGTAACAGCGGCAGGTACAGGTTGCATGGCTGCATTGGATGCTGAGCGTTATTTAGCAACTGTGGAAACTCCTCAGGAAACGGTATAAAAGAATCGCTACATAAAACAAAAAAAGGCTGCTAATTGCAGCCTTTTTTTGTTTGTTACAATCGCATTAATCCAGACGTTTATAATTTTCCGAATTAATTTTATTTCCTTCCTCATCAGTAAAAATCTGACTGAAACTATTTTTTTCTAATTTCAGTTCCATACTCCATATCATATCAGGATTGGTAATCTTATGCATAGAGGCAGACATATACTCTAGCTTTTCAGTAAGGGTGCTGTCCGTAGTTTCATATGAACCATATCCAAACCACTCTACAGAATCGTTGGGCACATAACGCGTCCACATTACTTTGCCATTATAATACATTTTAATTTGGCGGTATCCATCGGCTACCAATAAAGTATCGGTAGGAATACCATCTTCATAATTATAATGGCTTACCAATTCCCAAGTTCCTTCTATACTTGGATGGTATGGGGCGTTAGGTGTTTCAAGGGTTGTTGCAGAAACAAGTAAAAATGAAATACAGATTACAGTAATTATTTTTTTCATGGCCAAGTGTTTTAAGGTTTATGTATAAGAGTATATAAACCAGTCTGCAAAATGTGCAGACCGTAAGGAGCCGTTTTAATCTATACGGTGATAATTTTCAGAAGCAATACGCCCACCATCCTCGTCTAACGAAATTTGCGTGAAACTGTTATTGTCCAATAGTAGTTCCATACGCCACTGCATATCTTCGTTCGCGATTTTACGCATTGAAGCAGACATATATTCTAATTTTTCAACCAGAGTATGGTCTGTAGCTTCATAAGAGCCGTAACCGAACCATTCTACGGTTTTGTTGGGCGTATACCTTGTCCACATTACTTTACCGTTATAAAACATTTTAATTTGGTTGTAACCTTTTACAGGGGTAAGTGTGTCGGTAACGTTTTCGCCATCATAATTGTAACGGCTAACGAGTTCCCATGTGCCTTCAATAGAAGGGTGTAGTTCAGTGTCAACAGATTTTGTGCCTGTTGCCGAGATGAGCAAAAGCATTAATAAAGCCAATCCTAATAGTTTTTTCATAATAGTGTAGTTTAAATGGATAAGCGGTTTTGTACCAATAAGTTACAACAAAATTTATGAATATCGTATTTTTTGAAACAAAAAAGTACGATATTCTCAGTGTAGGTAAAATCTTCAGTTTTGGTGATTTGAAATCTCAATCGATAAAAATCGACATATCGATAATTAGAGGGCTTTATTATGTTAAACTGTTATTTCGGCAGGGTTCAGCGATGTTTTTACTTTACTATTTGCTAAATTTATAATATAAACTAACTCCAAATAAATATATATGAAGAATATTACACTCGCAATGTTTGCGCTCTTGTGTTCGTACACGTCTTTTGGGCAAACAATTTCAGGAAATGTCACCGACGCAAAAAATCTTCCGCTTCCGGGCGTATCAATTGTGGTCGAAAGAACAAACAAAGGAGCCACTACGGATTTTGACGGTAATTATACCATATCAGCTTCAGAAGGTGATGTACTTAACTTTTCGTACATAGGTATGAAGAGCAAAAGTATGACCATTGGTACAGACCAAACTATAAATATAGTCCTAGAAGAAGACGCCCAACAGTTAAACGAGGTGGTCGTAACAGCATTAGGTATTAAAAAAGAAAAGCGCTCAGTGGGTTACGCTATTCAGGAAATTGGTTCGGAAGAACTTAACCGTGATAATAATGGCGATGTATTAAGTGGTATACAAGGTAAGGTAGCCGGTGTTAATATCAATTCCAGTAGTGGTGCTGCTGGAGCTGGGTCTAGCATTATAATAAGGGGTATAACTTCTTTAAATCCGTCAGCGAACAATCAGCCCCTATTTGTTGTTGATGGCATTCCTATTAGTAATGAGGCTTCAACGGGAAGTCTTTTGCCAAGTACGGGGTCTAACGCGCCATCATCTTCAGAGCAGTTTTCCTTTACCAATAGGGGAGCGGATTTAAATCCTAATGATATAGAAAGTGTTTCTATTTTAAAAGGCCCCGCGGCTACGGCACTATATGGGGTAAGAGCTGCAAATGGTGTTGTTGTAATTACAACAAAGAAAGGTAAGAACGGAGAAACAAAATTCAATCTTAAGACAAGCATAGGCTGGCAAGAGGTGAATAAAACTCCTGATGTTCAGACCAAATGGAGAGAAGGTAGAGGGGGCGAAAGTATTTCAACTTCAAATAACAACGCTCCGGATGGTTATGATTTTGCTGATGACAATAGCTTTGGGTTTTGGACATTAGGACCAGAATACGGACCTAATGATAAAAACTATGATAATTTTAAAAACTTTTTTAATAGAGCTTTTACCACCAATAACTCTTTGAACATTAGTGGTGGTGGCGAGAGCTATACTTATTTTGGTTCTATTTCCCGTTCCGATGATGAAGGCTTAGTACCTAATACGTATTTTGATAGAACCTCTCTAAAGTTATCGGGAACTATCAATATTACGGATAAGTTTACTGTTGAACCTTCTTTATCGTACATTGTTTCTGACGGAAGGTTGCCAAATGGAGGTGATAAATCCGTTATGAGTTCTCTGTCCTATTGGTCACCGACTATAGATGTAAATGATTATGTTTTGCCTAATGGAGATGAGAAAAACTATACGGCCGGAATTGTGGATAACCCTCGGTATTTTGCTGAAGTAAGTTATTTGGATAGTAAGGTGAATAGAATTTTAGCGAACACCAAGTTTAATTATAAGTTTAATGATTGGGCGTCCGTTCAGTACCAATTAGGAGTTGATAATTATCATGATTCACGCCTTCGTTTTGTACCGCCGGATATTGACCCGGGTTCTGCTACTGGTGGCTTTATTGTTGATGAAGGTTTAAATTACAATGAATTAACTTCTAATCTATTTGTAACGCTTTCCAAAGACTTTAATGAGGATTTAACGGGTTCATTACTTGTAGGTAATCAAATTTCCGATACTAAAAGTAGGCGGTTAACAACCCGTGCAGAGGGTCTAGACCCAGATAATATGACAGCGTTTGGTCAGGCCAATAACTTTTTTGAGGATATAGGTGGTGCAGAGCGTAAGATTGTGGGGCTTTTTGGAGATTTTAGATTGGAGTACAAAAACACCTTGTTCTTAAATGTAACAGGAAGAAATGATTGGTCTTCTACCTTGCCCAAAGAAAATAGAAGTTTCTTTTATCCGTCTTTTAACTTAAGTTATGTTCTTTCACAAACACTACAAGATGCAGGAAGCTTACCGGATTTCTTAACATATGCCAAGTTTAGGGCGTCTTATGCGGAAGTGGGTAAGGATGCATCGGCGTATGTTGGTATCTACTATGACCAACCATCTAATTTTCCATTTGGTACCGTAGACGGTTTGTCAAGAGATACTTCTGGAGGTTCAAGCACCTTAAAACCAGAAAGAACGGCTTCTGTTGAATTTGGTGGTGAGTTTAAGTTTTTCAATAATCGCTTCGGAATAGATTTCACCTATTATAAGCAGAACAGTAAAGACCAAATTCTACCAGTTCCGGTTGCTCAATCTTCAGGATACGATACTTTCGTTTTAAATGCTGGGGAAATTGAGAATACGGGTCTTGAAGCACTGGTAAACATTGTACCGGTCAAAACGGATGATTTTAGGTGGGATGTTACCTTAAACTGGTCTAAAGTAGATGCTGAGGTTATTTCATTGCCAACTGGCGTAGATGAGATTATTTTTGCGGATAGTGGTTTTCCAGGAGTTATTTCAAAATTAGAAGTAGGTGGTGCACCTGGTGATCTTTTTGGTTATGTCTGGGCGCAGCATGAAAATGGAGGTAGATTAATTGGAGACGATGGTTTTCCTTCTATTGTAGCCAATAATCCTTCTGATAGGGTAAAAGTAGGGAGTGCTTTGCCAGACTGGTTAGGTAGTATTAGCAGTACCGTAAAATATAAAGGATTGGCACTGTCCTTTCTGTTAGAACGAAAAGAAGGTGGTGAGTTGTATGATTCTGGACAAAGAAATGGAATTAGGAACGGTGTGTTGCAGATTACGGAATTTAGGGATGCTACCACGGTTCTAGATGGTGTCTTGGCCGATGGGTCTCCAAATAATATACCTGTTTTTATAGATGAAAATTATTATAGAAGCTCTGCGGTATACAATCGTGCATCTGAAATTTTGGTACAAGACGCTTCATGGTGGCGATTACGAAATGTTACTTTGTCTTACGACCTTCCTTCCAAGCTTATAAAGAACACGCCGTTTACCACAATGGGATTCAGTTTTACGGGAACCAACCTATGGCTGGATACGCCATTTAGAGGGTATGACCCAGAAGGCAGTCAGTTTAGTGCTGGTACAAACGCTTATGGTTTTACTGGTCTTAACATACCTAATACAAAGTCGTTCATATTTGGTCTAAACCTTAATTTCTAGAAAGATGAAAGTTTTAAAATATTTATATATAATTACGGTAACGACTACCCTTTTGGTAAGTTGTGATGATTATTTGGGCGATAACGTAGACCCAAATAAAGAGCTTCCAGAGAATGTTACGGAAGCAGATTTGTTGCCTACGGCAATTTATAGGTCTTCTTCTGCACAATATAGTATAGCTTTAAGTATCTGTCAATATTCGCAACAATTGGCTTCTTATTTTGAGCCTGGTGCAGATACTCAGGAAGAAGTTCAATTAAGTGGAGGATGGAGCAATATTTATTTGCAAGCATTAGCAGATTTAGGTCAGGTGGTTACTATTGCCGAGAATAACGGCGCCAGTAATTATATTGGTGTTGCAAAGATTTTGCAAGCGTTCAATTTAGGACTTGCCACAGACCAATGGGGAGATGTTCCTTTTTCAACCGCTTTACAAGGTGAGGCAGATTTTAGACCATCTTATGACACCCAAGAAAGTGTATATGAGCAAATTAATACATTATTGAATGAAGCTATAACCTCATTAGAAGCTGCTGATAGTTCCGGATTTACAATTGGCGAGGATGATTTAATTTATGGAGGTGATATTTCAAAATGGATTAAAACGGCCCATTTTCTAAAAGCAAAATATGCGCTGCATCTTTCTGAAGTAGACCAAAATCTTGCGATTGAAGGCGTTTTAAATAATGTAGACAATAGTTTTTCTAGCAATGAAGACGATTTTCAGTTGGTATACAACGAAAGGAATTTCAATCCATGGAATTCCGGAGTCGTATTACCGAACAACACCGGTAACTTCTCTGTATTATTATCGGACCAATTGGTTAGCCTAATGGATGGTACATCAATTCCATTTGCTATAATAGAACTGGACCCACGGTTACCTTTAATCACCACCATAGGAGAGGGCGACACGGAATACAGAGGAGCCATAAACGGTACTGCCGGAAGTCATGAACTTGCGGAAACAGAGGGAGAAGATAATATTAGTGCCAATACAGATTTGGGGGCGGATAATTTTTATTCTTCCCAGAGCGCTCCCATTATAATGGGAAGTTATTCTGAGCTAAAATTTATGGAGTCTGAAGCCTTATTTCTTCAAAACGGAGGCGATGCTACATCAGTTGGCACCTCTGCAGATGCTTATAATGCTTATTTGGAAGGAATAGAAGCAAACATGGATAAACTTGGTGTTTTACCAACAGATAAAGCGGCTTATTTAAGTGATGCTTCAATTGCTGTAGGAGAAGCTAATTTAACAATGGCCTTGATTATGAGAGAAAAGTTCATTGCTACTTTTCTAAACCCCGAGTCGTTTGTAGACTTAAGAAGATATGATTTTGATCCTGCTGTTTTCATAGGATTGGAATTACCTGTTGGGCACAACGAAATTCTTAATGGACAATGGGTTAGAAGAGCTCAATACCCAACCTCTGAGCAAACCAGAAACGGAGAGCAAGTAGAAGCAGTAACTAAAGAGATAGGAGATCCGGTCTGGTGGGATAGAGATTAGCAAACGTTAATTGATTTTAAGGAAGGATATTGATACAATGTAAAACATGTTCAATATCCTTTTTTTTATGAGATGCACTCAATACAATACGGCTCATGAGCGGAGCATTTTTATCAGGATACGGAAAACTGGTCACTATAATACGGTTAGCTTCTAGATATTCCGTCAATTGTACATCGGAAAATGTATAGGCGGGGTGGCCTTTCATAAAATGAAATGCCTTACGCTTTTTAAGCTTATTGAAAAACAAATCCATATTACGTTTCAATCGTTTCCTTTTGATTTCATAAATGGCATCGGCTTCTATAAGAGTGGCCATAGCTGCCGGTATTGCGGGGCTAGCACCACCAAAAAAAGAAGTTTCGGTTAAAAGATCAATACGCTCTTTGGAGCCTAAAATGGCACCTGCCTGTATTCCAAAACCTTTTCCCAGTGAACCACAGACTATTAGTTCCTTGATTTTTAATTGGTTTAGTATAGCGTACACACCACCTCCATTTTTGCCAACAATTCCTAACCCATGAGAATCATCCACAACCAAAATTATTTCTTCCAAAGGAAGAATTTTTAAAGCTTCAAAATCGGGAAAATTACAACCGGAAAAATCAATACTATCCAAAAAAACAATAGGTGTAGATTTACTTGATTCTAAATGTTCACGTACAGCAATGTTCAACGCGGCAAAGGTGGTGTAGGGTTTTGTTTTTGTTTGATAAAGAGCAGAATGTGTATTGGGTGCATAAAAAAATTGATGAGCTTTGGTTTTCAAGGCCTGAGCTATAAACTGACCGGCAAGATAACCGGATGATAATGTGATGCATGCTTCACTGCCTGCTAAACGGGCCAAGTATATTTCAGCTTCATCAAATACAGATAACCGTATATTAGATTTTCTCGAGGCGCCGTAATTTGTACCGTATTTTTTAATATTGCTAACGAATAACTTCTGAAAATCACCATCGGTTTGGAGGCCTAAATATGAAGTGCCACCAAAATAAAGGTGTGAAACCCCGCTTAAGGTGATTTTTCTTCCAGGGAATGTATCAATATAATGGCTCATTATCTTAGGGTAACTCCGGTTCCGTTCAATTTTGAAAAAATTAGTTTTCCGTCCGGTAATATTCTTACACCATCTGCAATATCGTCTTTTAGTAGTAGAGGTCCATCCATATCTACAAAATCTAGTTGTGGTACCAATTGAGCAATAGCGGAAATACCAACTGTAGATTCTGTCATACAACCTATCATCACTTTAATTCCCATTTCCTTTGCCTCGGTAATCATACGTAGAGCAGGGGTAATACCCCCACACTTGGTGAGTTTTATATTGATACCGCTATAATGCAGCGCACATTTTTGAACATCACTCTCTACAATACAACTTTCATCTGCAATTACAGGAAGCACACTATGGTGCATAACTTTTTCCATACCTTCCCAGTCATCCGCTTTTAAGGGCTGTTCCAAAAATTCAACTCCTAATTCTTTAAGCAACGGAGCATTGGTAATCGTTTCTTCTGCAGACCAAGCACAGTTAGCATCAATTCTAAAGATAGAGTCTGTATGTTCGCGCAGAGCCCTTACGATAGCAACATCATCTTCGGTACCCAGCTTTATTTTATAAATGGGCCATGGCATTTCTTTCATTTTCTCTACCATTTTTTCTATGGGCGCAATGCCTATGGTATAATTTGTAATGGGGTAAGAAGTATTACCGGTTCCCCATAGGTCGTAAAGAGGTTTCCCCTTTAGTCGTCCAAAAAGGTCCCATGCGGCTAGGTCTAGTGCACAGATAGCAAAATTCGATAGCTTTTTTGAAGTTAAAAAAGCATGAAAATTTTCTGGGTGGTCTAGGTTAAAAGCTTCGATTTCTGCTCTAATATTTTCTATTTCAGCCATCATACTTTCTACCGTTATATTGTAGTATGGGTTTGATGTAGTTTCTCCATATCCGGTTTCCCCATTCAAGGAAAGACTAACAATAAGGGTGTTTTGAAAATCGTGGGATTCACGGGAAATACTGAAAGTATGCTTTAAGGCTAAAACGTATTTTTTTAAATCTAACTGCATGTTCCAATTGTTTCTACTAATATAAAAAGACAAATAGGCTTTGCGCTTATCTAATCGTATTTTTTTGGAAAGCAGAAAAGATTAACAGTAATACCTATTTAAACCAAAAACAAGCTGCCGAAAATTCGACAGCCTGCATTTAGGATTGTTCGTTTTTTGATTTTAATATTTATGCACGTTACCTGAAACGGATTTTTTAGTTTTTACGGTAGCATTTCCAGAATAGGCAACATTACCACCACTACTAGCATCTGCCTCAAGATTTTCGGAAACAAGAACTTTTACGTTCCCCCCGCTACTGGCATCTGCCGTACATGTTTTAAGAGAAAGGGTTTTAGCATTTATGTTTCCACCACTACTGGCATCTATATCACCACGGTTTGCTTTTCCGGATACATTTATGCCTGCGCCACTACTTACATCTATGTCAATTACATCTGCAACTACATCTACATTAATTTGGCCCCCGCTACTGCCATCCAATTCCAGGTCATCACTTTTAATTGTGTTTTCAACACGTACTTGTGATCCACTGGAAGCACTTAAATTGGAAATAACTGGAAGTGAAACGTAGACTGTCTTTGTAGCCCTGCCAATATTTTGCTTGGCATGAATCCGTAATTTTCCGTTATTGATATCTGTAGCAATAAGGTCTATAATGTTCTCATCTGCCTCAACTTTAATATCAAATTTGTTGGACTGGGTTACATAAACCATTAATCCTTCCGAAGCTGATATGTTTGTGAATTCTTCGGTAACTTCTCTTTTGGCCGTTACTACGGTGCCATTACCTTTTTCACCAGTGCCAAAATCACCTATATTAACGTCAAATCCACAGGAAGATAAAAACAGTGTTACTAAAAATGCAATTGCAATACGAATTAAAGTTGTCATGATTGTTGTTTTAAGATTGATGTTTTATGCTTGATGTAAAATTGAGCTATTAGTTACTTTCCTACCAGATTTTCAGACTCAAACGTCATATTTTGATACTGAATTGATTACACTGGTTACCAGTATTGAAAATTACTTTCTTTATATACTATCTTCTGGTTCTGGGCGGTTATCGTCTACATCTATATTAATACCGTTTTCATCTATATTGATTCGGTTTTTACCGTCCGCACCACCGTCGTTAGAATTTATATGCACTCCGTCTTCACCTATTTTCATTTTAAAAGATTCCCCATCATCTTGAATGTCAATGTCAATACCGTCTTCATTGATTCTGATTTTGTTTCTTCCATTGTTATCATCATCAAAATCATCCTCATCTTCATCAATTAGTTCTGGACATTCTTGACATTTAAATTCACCATCAGAACCCATTTTCCAAATATAATTACCCATCTCGCAGGCATCTAGGTTTCTATCATTTTCAATGTGAAAACGATGGCAACGATAATCACTATCAGTAGTGTATTTTACTACCGTACCTTCTGGAATATAGAGATTTACGCGCACCCCTTGGTTCATCATCTTATTTTTACGTGCGGTGGTTATAAAATCTTGGAGATAGAGTATGTTGTTATCAACCTTATAGTCATAGTTTATAGCTTCTGCATATTTCTCGGCAACTTCAAAAGAAGAACCGTCAGATTCTTTTATGATTTCTATTTTGGTTAAACTATCCCTAGATTTTTCAATATATATACTTACTTCATCCATTACCATTACTTCTTCGCCAGAGGCATTTCTGGTAATTGTAAGTCCGTTGCGCATTTCTACTTTACGCTTGTTACGGAATTTACGGTCGTAAGATTCCAAATTGATTTCTAAAGTATCTGTTGCTGGCGGAAAATAAAGGTGCTCAGTACTTACAGTAGACTCAGAAAACGCCCTTGCCGAAGCTTGTTTAATTCCAAAAACAATAAGCATAATGATGGAAATCAACCAAAGACCTAATAATGAAAATTTAGCTATGCTTCCAATAGATTTGAGGTTGTTGACCAAGATTTTAAGTCCTAAATAAAGAAGGAAGAAAAACGGAATACCTATGGCAAAAAAACCAAGTAGTGAAATTACCCATATAGACATATCACTAGCATCTACTATATGATACATATTAATACCGGGTACATGAACCATATCTGCAATACCCACGGTTATCATGCCTATAAAAAGCCCGATAATTGTGGCTGCACCAATAATGACCAGAAGAACACCAATAAATTTTCCAAAGATTTTAAAGCAGAACATAATTATATCACCTAGGGTGTCAAAAAACGATTTACCTCCACTTTTAACTTTGTTCCCTACATCTTCGTAATCTACACTTTTAATTTTTTGGGCAACATCATCAAAGCCTTCCTTGACCTTACGTTCTATATTGCTGATGTTGATATCCTCCCCCCGCATATCCAATTTTTGGGAAGTAGTTACCGCTTCGGGAATCAATAACCAAAGTAGTCCATAGATCAAGATAAAACCACCGGAAGAACCAATAGTTAATAATACCCAAATAAGGCGTACCCAAAGTGGGTCTATATTAAAATAATGTGCTAAACCAGATGAAACACCGGCCACATATTTCTGATCTGTATCTCTATATAGTTTTTTGGATTTTCTTGGTTCCGCCTGTGCTTTCTGGGTATGGGGTTCATCCTCAAAAATGTCTTCATCAACCATATAATCTTCTGGCTGGCCCATAATAGCTATGACCTCGTCTACCTGTTTTTGAGTAATCACCTGGCGCTCATTGTCCAATTTCTCATGAAAAAGTTCTGCTATACGCGCCTCAATATCTGCTAGTATTTCATCACTGCCAGGTGTGTTGGCAAAGGATCGCTTTACAGACTCTAGATAGCGCTGCATTTTGTTATATGCATCCTCATCCATATGGAAGAGCATATTTGCTAGATTAATATTTATAGTTTTGTTCATTTTAGTTGTTTTAAAACTGTAAACACATACTGATTATGGAATTACAGGATAGATTTTTAGGTTTATTTATTGTTGGTTACCAAATTAGTTGCTGTTCTTAGCTCATCCCAAGTACTGTCCAGTTCTTTTAAAAACAGTTTGCCGGTTTCTGTTAGTGCATAGTATTTTCTTGGGGGGCCAGATGTTGATTCTTCCCAGCGGTAGCTGAGTAGGCCCGCATTTTTCAAACGGGTCAGTAAAGGGTAAATGGTGCCCTCTACTACAAGCATTTTCGCATCTTTTAGCGTTGCGAGAATTTCAGAGGCGTATTTGTCTTTTCCGTTTAAGATAGACAGGATACAATACTCCAAAACGCCCTTGCGCATTTGTGCTTTTGTATTTTCTACATTCATAATTTCTTTCTTCTTTTTATGCAGTTCCTTTAAATTGGGGGAACGTGTCTGTTTATAAATGGTACGCTGCATAGTGTGATTGTTCGTTTTTTTTCTATTCAGAGTTTGTTTTGGTTATTGCCACGTGATTAATGAAGCCCTTATGCAAACCCGGAATAAATTGATTGATGAATAAACTCCTTTTTGACTGAGGTGTGATGAGTACCTTTTTTTATTTTAAAAATTTTATAGTAATAGGATAAGAAAATTCTTGTCCTTCATTAGTCCTAATAATCGCTAGGATGGTATAAACTACGTTTACAACAAACAAAGCTCCATGGGCCAAACCGGCAATACCAATAGGAAACAGCCATGAACTTAACCTGAAACTTTCTGCAAAATCAATATTTAAATTATTGTAATCGTTCAAATGATTTAAACCGAATAAACTACTATCTAATAAATCTGGAACGAAGCCGATAAATACAGGTATACTAACAATGCCTAAAACAATAGAGTAGAGTAGTAGGCTGATTTGAAAATTTAAAACCTGCTTTCCTGCGTTATCTACAAGTGAATAATCCTTCTTATTGGCAGTCCATAAAACTAACGGAATAATAAAATTGCCGAAAGGAATAAAGAATTTTGAAAAGGAAGAAGCATGCACCATTGCAGCTAAATTTCGTTCGTGTTTTGATATTGTACTTTCCATGACTTAGTAATTTCTTATGCAAATATATGTCTAAAAAAAGGTACTATGCAAAACAAAGTACTAAAAATTAACATGAAATTAACAATTGTAAAAAGAAAAAATTTCAATACATTTAGAAAAATTATATAAGACAATGGCAGTATCTGCGGGGAAATTCAACACATTTACGTTCTTTAAATTACCATCTGCTTGGTGGAGTGGAGTACGATTACGTTCAATAGATGAAAATAGGGCAGTGGTAACGGTAAAGCATAAATGGTTTAATCAAAATCCGTTTAAAAGCATGTTTTGGGCAGTTCAAGGAATGGCAGCTGAGTTAAGTACTGGTGCAATGGTTATTGTTCAAATTAAGGACAGTGGTAAAAAAATATCTATGCTTGTAGCTAATAACACTGCCAACTTTTCTAAGAAAGCTACGGGGAAAATTACTTTTACCTGCGAAGATGGTCATTTAATAAAAGAGGCTATAGATAAAACTATTGAAACAGGTGAAGGACAAGCATTTTGGATGAAATCCACTGGTGTAAATGAGGATGGAGTAGTGGTGTCTACCTTTAATTTTGAGTGGACGGTTCGGTTAAAAAAATAATTATTTATTGATTATTCTTGTAACATTTTGGCCCTAAGTTCCAACTAACAGGCATCAACAAAAAACAAAAAGAAATGAATGCACACGAAATAGATTATCACATTTATGGTGAAGAAATGCAATATGTAGAAATAGAACTAGACCCGCAAGAAGCTGTGGTGGCAGAAGCAGGAAGTTTTATGATGATGGAGTCCGATATTAAAATGGACACTATATTTGGTGATGGGTCTAATCAGGAAACTGGAGTTTTAGGAAAGATTTTTTCCGCAGGAAAACGCATACTTACCGGAGAAAGCCTGTTCATGACGGCTTTCCTTAATATAGGACAAGGAAAAAAGCTTGTCAGTTTTGCTTCGCCTTACCCAGGAAAAATACTTCCTATTGATTTATCTGAAAAGCAGGGTAAGTTCATATGTCAAAAAGATGCTTTCCTATGTGCGGCCCAAGGTGTATCTGTTGGAATTGAGTTTTCAAAAAAATTGGGACGTGGACTGTTTGGCGGTGAAGGTTTCATTATGCAAAAGTTGGAAGGCGACGGTATGGCCTTTGTGCATGCGGGTGGTACGTTGGCAAAGAAAGAACTTGCCGCTGGTGAGGTACTTAAAGTAGATACAGGTTGTATTGTTGGTTTCTCACAGACGGTAGATTATGATATTGAATTTGTAGGCGGAATTAAAAATACGGTTTTTGGTGGTGAAGGTCTATTCTTTGCAACACTAAGAGGTCCAGGAACAGTTTATATTCAATCATTACCATTTAGTAGACTTGCAGGAAGAGTTTTAGCTTCAATTCCCAGAGGAGGCAAGGATAAGGGAGAAGGAAGTATTCTAGGTACTTTAGGTGATATTGTAGGCGGTGATAATCGCTTTTAGAATAACATCTGTATAGAGCAATTGCCCGTATAATAGAATACACACGGATTACAATATCTAAATGGATTTCAAAAATCAGATAGAATTTTTAAAAGCACTCAATTCAAATAATTCCAAAGAGTGGATGGATACCAACCGTAAATGGTACAAAAACGTTCGTAATGATTTCATAAGATGGTTAGACCATATGAATGATACTATGGCGGCTATAGACGATGCGTATTATGATACTCCCGGCAAGAAGGGAATTAACCGGATTAATAATAATCTGATGTTTCATCCCAATAAGCCGGTATACAAAGACCATTTTGGAGCCGGATTGGATAAAAGACCTTCAACCGCGGATTTTTATATTGAAATAGGGATTGAGAGGTGTATTATGGCAGGTGGCTTTTGGCGTCCGGACTCGACAAAATTAAGAAGTATTCGTGATGCCATAGATTATGACGGAGATATATTTCAGAAAATAATCAACAGAAAATCTTTCAAGACTATTTTTGGAGGACTTTATGAGGATGCTAAGCTTGTAAAAGCCCCAAAAGGATTCTCAAATACTCATGTGCATATTGAACTTTTAAAAAATAAAACGTTTGCTGTAGCACATGAATTTCCTACAAGTGAGGTATTTACGAATCATTTTGAAGAAAAAATCATCAATGTGTACAAAGAAATGCTCCCTTTTAGGAAATATCTCAATAAAGCGGTATCAGTGGCTTAAAAAGGTTAAAGTAAGATTTTTTTATATAAATTTATTTTAAGTTTTGGTTATTTTTTTTGTAAATGAAAGTTTTTTCTTACTATATTTCAGGGAACTATGGAATTTGAGGACGTAACCCCCTTAACGATTTGGATTATAGATGACGATCTTGTTTCGTTGTTTGCGGCACGCTATGGTATTGAGCAATTGAACAAGCCTTATATCGTTGTTGATTTTGATAGTGCCGAAGTTGCTCTAAAAGTACTTTCCGATAGTATGGAGGGAGCGGAAGAATTACCCGATGTTATACTTTTAGATTTGGTAATGCCAAAAATGGACGGCTGGGAGTTTCTAGAAAAATTGGAAAAAATGCCTGATTACGTAAAAACCTCCGATATTTATATTCTATCTGCATTTTTAAGTACAAAAGAAAGACAGCGTGCATCTCAGCACCCCGTAGTAAAGGGTTATTTTGATAAACCTATTTCAAAACGGGCGCTTAGTCGTATTTTTGGAGAAAAAGAAGGAGCTAAATAGTTTTTTTTGAAAACGAACAGCTTTGGATAATGTAAACCTACCAACGAACATTTTATAGTGAAGAACGGTAAAATAAAAAACATTAAAAAAGAGGTCTTATCGGATAATTGGTACACTTTAAACAAATACGTTTACGAATACCAAAAAGAAGATGGTTCATGGGAAACTCAAGAACGTGAAGCTTATGACCGTGGCAATGGTGCGGCAATCCTATTATACAATCAGAATAAGGGAACGGTAGTATTAACGCAACAATTTCGTATGCCCACTTATATAAACGGGAATGCCAATGGTATGATGATAGAAGTTTGTGCGGGTCTTTTAGATGGCGATAATCCCGAGGATTGTATTAAAAAAGAAGTGGAAGAAGAAACGGGCTATAAAATAGAAAATGTCAAGAAAGTCTTTGAATCGTATATGTCCCCTGGTTCGGTTACGGAGATACTTCACTTTTTTGTTGGGGCATACGAGGAGAAAATGAAAATTGGCGATGGAGGCGGTGCCGATGATGAAACAGAAAATATAGAGGTTCTTGAATATCCGTTTGATGTGGCCATGAGTATGATCGCTTCTGGTGAAATCAAAGATGCAAAGACCATTTTATTGTTGCAGTATGCTGCTGTCAACAATTTATTGGCTTAAATAACTCAAAATGTTATTATACCAGTATTCTTAATATAGGTCTGCTATTTGCCTCAGCACCTGTTGCATCTTCTTTTTTACTTCAGAAGTAGATTGTTGGTAATGGTTGTTCATAAAGCTGAAAACCAATATTTTCCCTGTACTTGTAATCAGATATCCGCTCAAGCAATAATTATTGCTTAAACTTCCTGATTTGGCGTACATTTTTGGGTATCCTCCGTTATAGTCCCATGATTTTAAAGTCCCTGAAACCGCATTTTCAGGAAAGATGGTGAATAAACGCTGCTTTGGTACAGTTTGGTACATCTTGTTTAACACCGCAACCATAGACTCTGGACTAAAAAGATTATAACGCGATAACCCAGAACCATCAACCCATCTAGGCGGTTGCTCAAGGTCAGCTAATTGATTCTTGAGAATATATTCTCTAGTTTTTTTACCGCTAAGGGTATCGGATAGAGTTGACGAGGATAAAATCAATAACTGCTCTGCAATGAAATTATCGCTTTCGTGCATCATTCTAATATAAAGGGAATCTGAGGGCTGTCCATAAAGTATTTGTTTATCCCCCTCTATGGGTTGTTTTGTTAGAGCTACTTCTTTGTTCAATGCAGATTCTAATAGTTTTTTGGTCAAAAGAGTATCAGTTCTGTAAGGTATTTCAATGGTGTCTTTGCGGGATTTGGAAAAATAAAATGTATTGTGATCCAATTCGCGGTTCTTCTTGTACCAAGTACGCACAACATCGTCTTTAAAAAAATCGGGCGTTACATCTAAACCGTTTGTATTGAAAATGGTAGTTACGTTTCCATAGAGGGGTAGAGGGGTCATTTCTGGTTGATAGTAATATTGATAATCATCCCAAGCCCATCCTTGTCCTAACTTTTCTCCTTCAAAATTGGTTAGGTCAAGAACTATGTTGTTAAATTTTTTTAAAAAATGAAAGGAAGTACTGTCTTGAAAATGCGGATGCAAAAAGGAAGGGTCTCCCGTTCCTTGAATATAGAGTGTATTTTTATCTACGGCATACTTTAATGCCGGAACATTTTCGGGTAATAATTGCAGTGAAGAATACAGGGTAAAAATTTTTGTGTTGCTAGCGGGAGTAAAGTATTTCTTACTTTGATGGGCATATAGGGTATCATTTGTTTCCGGGTCTAAAACCAATAGTCCCGCAAATTGATTTTTATAAAAATCGGAAATAAGAACGTTGTCCGTAGTTTTACGAATAGCCTTTTGGTATGAGCTACAGCTAGTTGCAAAAACGATAATAATAAGGACAAATAAATTTTTTTTCATTTTTTTTTGGTCTGTGACCTCCCATGTCATGGTCATTTAACAAGAATTTAGCTAACATTTAACTATACCAATGCAATATAGTAAATGCATTATTGTTTAACTTTATGAAGAGATAATATCTCTTGGACAACTAATAACTTAAACATTTTGAAATATGGCTAGAGCTATGCTTGAATACTCTAAAACAGTATTGAAAAAAGTTAGTTTTGACACAAGATTATTTATTAAAGAATTACAAAAAGCAGTATCAATGTTACTTCCAGAAGAAGTAGATGAATTAAAACTCTGGTTACAACAATATATTACAGATAAGCCAGAGCTAGAACAAACACTTATTTATATTAAGTCATAGTAAAAAGCCCTCCATTAGGAGGGCTTTTTTAATATTAGAACTTTATCACACACTAGTATAGCATAACCATTTATTATATAAATGGAATATATCCTTATTTATTGATAGGGCTAATAATCTGCACATCCTGAAATGCGATAGCTCCTCTAACAATGCTAGAGATTACGTCTCTTAACGCATCTGTAATTTGAATCTTCAATTCACTTTTATGGTAAATCAAGCTTATCTCACGAGCGGGTGAGGGGGCTTCAAAATACTTCAGTTTACTTTTCTTTTTCTCGTCCAATACTAAAGTGTTCAAATAGGGCAGAAGTGTCATCCCTAAATTCTCATCGGCTAAATTTATTAGGGTCTCAAAACTGCCGCTTTCCAGACGAAACTGCTTGGTATCTAAATTTCTTGGTGCTTTACAGAGATTAATTACATTATCCCTAAAGCAATGACCATCCTGTAATAGCAGTACATCGCTAATATCTAAATCTTCAGGCTTTAGTTTTTCAGCTTTACCCAGTCTATGCTCTTTAGGAACATAACCAACGAATGGTTCATAATACAAAGGTCTTTCTTTAATAAACTCAATACCTAACGGAGTAGCTGCTATTGCAGCATCTATATGTCCGTCTTGAATATTTCTAATGAGAGTCTCTGTGCTCTGCTCTTTTATAATCAAGTTTACCTTTGGATATTTATTGATAAAAGTCTTTAAAAACATAGGGAGTAAAGTAGGCATAATGGTGGGTATGATGCCTAACGTAAAATCACCTCCTATAAATCCTTTTTCCTGATCTACAACATCTTTTATTCTACTGGCTTCATTTACGATGTTCTTTGCCTGGGCTACTATTTTTTCTCCCACCTCAGTAATGGAAATAGGTTTTTTGCTTCGGTCAAAAATTAGCACATCTAACTCGTCTTCCAACTTTTGCACTTGCATACTAAGTGTAGGTTGGGTGACGAAGCTTTTTTCTGCGGCTAACGTAAAGTTTTTATACTCGGCAACGGCCAGTACGTACTGTAATTGAGTAATTGTCATTTGCTATAAGTTCGAGTGATAAAAATATAAAAACTATCAATGATATCAATCATGAAATAGGGTCTATTATGAAGTACCTTTATACCATAGTAAAAACAACAAGAACCATGAAACTAAATAGTATAGGATTAAGCGAAAAAGATTCAAAATCATTAAGTCAAGATTTAAATGAGCTTTTGGCAAATTTTCAACGTTATTACCAGAACCTAAGGGGTATTCACTGGAATATAAAAGGAAAACGTTTTTTTGAATTGCACCCTAAATTTGAAGAGTTATATACCGAAGCAAATTTAAATGTCGATGAGATTGCAGAACGTATACTTACCTTAGGTGGCGTACCATTGCATACTTTTGAAGATTACATTAAAAATGCAAAAGTGCCGGTAGGCAAGAATGTTACCAAAGATGAAGAAGCTATTCGTTTAATAGTCGATTCATTAAAAGAACTGCTGGTTATAGAAAGACGCATTTTAGATGCTTCTGATAAGTCAGGAGATGAAGGAACGAATTCTATGATGAGTGATTTCATCACTGGCCAAGAAAAAACGGTTTGGATGATGAAGGCTTGGTTGGCAGAAGAGATATAGTTTAAGTGTTTAGGAATTAAGAATCCTTGTTGGACATTGATGTCTATCAGGGATTTTTTTATTTTTTATTTTTCTTTTTGCTTTTTTTGGCTAAAGGATTGAAGTCTAAACAAAGTTGAATCCAGCCTTCAAGTTCTTCGTCCGTATCCATTCCATCGGCATACACATAAACATAGCTTTTCATCTTCCGTCCGGTTAAATCCATAGGTCCGCAATAGGGCTGTTCAAGTGCTTTTTCGTAATTATCCATTCCCACTCTTGCCATCATACGAGACTGCTCATTGTCTTTGTCTATATTAATGGCAAAACACATTTTTTCATCTACCATGAAACAAAGGCTGCCCATCATTTTTTTTTCTTCAAAGAATATATGTTTCTGCTTTAAAATCTGTCTAGACCGGTCAGCAAGGTATTCGTCGTAAGCCATTTATTTTGATGAAAGTTTTAATAGTGGAAGATTGCCCATCTTTCAAAAGTAAAGTTTTGTTGCGTGCTATTTAAAACATCTCCTAAAATGACGAGATATTTTGCCTATTTCGTCACTGAACTCTTATAGAATTACCGTTGCTTATGTTTATATTCGAACAACAAATAATCAATTGCGCAATGAAGGTTTTATTTATAGGGGGAACAGGAAATATTAGTACAGCATCTAGTCGTTTGGCAGTAGAAAGAGGAATTGATCTGTATCACCTTAATAGAGGTACGAACAAAGCGGGAATGGAAGGAGTTAATACAATTTTTGGTGATATAAACAAACCAGAAGAACTTTCTGAACTGCAAAAACATTCTTGGGACGTAGTAGTAAATTGGATTGCTTTTACACCAGAGGATATAGAACGAGATATTGCTTTATTTCAAGGAAAAACGAAGCAGTACATTTTTATCAGTTCCGCGTCATGTTACCAAACGCCATTGCAATACCCTGTTATAACGGAATCTACACCGCTTTGTAATAATTTATGGGATTATTCTCAAGAGAAAATCAAGAGCGAAGATCGTTTAATGAAAGCGTACAGAGAATCTGGCTTTCCTATAACCATCGTGCGTCCTTCATTAACGTATGACACGGTGATTCCTATTGCCATTGGGGGTTTTAGGGAGTACACCACCGCTGACCGTATTTTAAAGGGAAAAGAAATTATCGTTCATGGAGATGGTACTTCTTTATGGACCGTTACGCATGCAGATGATTTTGCCAAGGGCTTTGTTGGGTTATTGGGTCTTACTACAGCTATTGGGCATGCTTTCCATATTACTTCAGATGAAATTCTAAGCTGGAATATGATTTACACCATTCTGGCAGATGCCCTTGGGAAAGAGGCTAAAATGGTGCACATAGCTTCAGACTTTATTTGTAAAATTGAACCTTCGTTTACAGGTACATTATTAGCGGACAAAGCTGAAAGTGTCATTTTTGACAATTCAAAGATTAAAACCTTTGTTCCTGATTTTAAAGCTACGATTCCATTTTCCGAAGGAATAAGAAGAACTTTAAAGTGGCTGGATAAAAACCCGCAACACAAGGTCATAAATAGGCAAAAAGATGATCAGATAGAGCGTATTTTAAAAGCCTATAAATCTTTATAAAATAGAGCTATTTATTTTTCATGGCTTTTGCGATTTCCTCGCTCATAGGGTTTTTGGTGTCTTCAAGTTCTTCAATGATTTTTGGGTGATCTTGTTCTCGATTTTGAGATAGTTTATATTTTGCCTGAATGTCAGTTATTTCAATCTGAAAACCGACGACACCTTTAATTTGCTTCAAAGTTTGAGGCGACATATCGTTCAGCGAGATAGGATTTTTGGAATTTGCTTCGTACTTATCTACCAATCGGTGCATATGTGCCATAACTTCTTCTTCGCTCAAGATTTTTAGTTTTCCATAAACGTGTACGGCAATATAGTTCCAAGTAGGTACTTCCTCCTCTTTGTACCAAGACGAGGAAATGTAGGAATGCGGACCGTTAAAAATACAGAGTACCTCTTCATTTTGGTCAAACTCCCGCCATTGTGGATTGGCCTTGGCAATATGAGCGGTAAGCACTTCTTTTCCTTCTTTATTAATTTCCAATTCAAGCGGAATATGTGTAGCCCAGGGTTTACCTTGGTATTGGCTTACGAGAACACCAAAGCTGTTAGCCATTATAAACTCTTTGATTTCTGATAGATTATCATTGCGTTGGTGGGCTGGAATAAACATAACTTTAAATTGGATTGATGTGTTTTGAAGTTTCTGTTTAAAGAAAAGGTAAAAAACGAGTATTGGGCAAATTTAAATGCAATAGAGCCATAATCATTACTGATATTCTCGTAATTTTAAATTCACTTTAAATATAAATATATGCCATTTATAACGAACAAAAAAGGAAAAGAACCAGTAGACATTTTTTATGAAGATTACGGTTCCGGGCAGCCCGTTATACTCATTCATGGTTGGCCGCTAAGCCATAAAGCTTGGGAGCAACAGGTCTGGAAAATTGTTGAAGAAGGGTATCGCTGTATAGCTTATGACAGAAGGGGTTTTGGAGCGTCTTCAAAGCCATGGGGAGATTATGATTACTCTACTTTGGCGAGCGATTTAAATACTATAATTCAAGACTTAAGTTTGGAAAATGCGATAATCGTCGGTTTCTCTATGGGTGGAGGTGAAGTTGTGCGTTATCTCACGGATTATGGAGCGGATAAAATTGCAAAAGCCGTGCTCATAAGCTCAATTATTCCTTTGGTAAAAAAGAAAGAAGATAACCCTGATGGGGTGCCGGAAGAGACTTTGGATTGGATTAAAGGAGCCTTGCAGAATGATAGGGTAGGCTTTTTGAAAGAAAAATTCTTAACGGGATTCTATAATTACGAGGATAATAAGGATAAGGTTAGCGAGGCGCAGCTAGACTATGATTTTAGCATCGCCTCTAATGCTTCTCCTCGCGCAACTATTCAAGCAGCATTGGCTTGGATGCATACCGA